>Ga0315268_10000198_pt1 | contig 70976 bp, 80 predicted proteins | sample C1_top_MG_FD_204535 | JGI IMG/M metagenome (GOLD analysis project Ga0315268, IMG submission 204535) | Sediment microbial communities from Yellowstone Lake, YNP, Wyoming, USA - C1_top | ecosystem: Environmental > Aquatic > Freshwater > Lake > Sediment | place: USA: Wyoming | collected 2017-08-01 | reverse complement strand
GTACGACATACAACACGTCTTCCGAATAGTCAGACAGGCAGTTATCGCAGAAGGAACTAGAAACGCCCAGAAAGTAGTCATAGCAATGCAACTCCTCGGCAAAGGATTCTCCGCTTGGTAGAGAACTAGGACAGGAAATCGTTCCACCCGCCTCAGCTTGCGCGAAATCTTCACGGAAGGGCTTTCAACACGCCCTTCGAACCATAAGGCGTGTGGTAATCGCTGATGGGACTCAGTGCTCACAAGATGGTGATCGCACTGCAACTCCTAGGCCGGGACTTCATATCATGGAAGAAGAAGGACTAGGACCCTCAGCACAATCTCCCAGTCTCCGCGCTCATTTCGTGACGGCAGGGGCGGACTTTGGTGGAGCGTAGGTCAGGAACGCCACAGCGGTGCCTATGACCGCGAAGACAGCGGTCGTCATGAACGCGGGCGTGTAGGATTGCGTGGAAGTGTATATGTACGATGACGCCAGCGGGCCCACGATTGCGCCGATTCCATAAGCTGTGAAGACTATGCCGTAGTTAGCGCCCAAATTGCGAAGACCGAAGAACGTCGAAGTGACCGCAGGCGCAATCGCCAACCAACCTCCAAACGTGAACCACAGCAAGGCGAACGAAATCAAGAAAAGTGGAAGATCTCGGGCCCTCATTGCGATCAGGGACGCGACGAATATCACGCCGAAAGAGAGCATGGCGATTCTGCGGGGCGCGAATCTGTCGCACAGATATCCGAAGAACGGCCTGCCGCCACCGTTGAACAGAGCGAAGCCAGCTGTAGCGACGGCTGCAACGGCCGGCGACAGGCCGCATATTTCGCAAGCAAACTTTGCGGCCAGAGAAATCGCGATGAATCCACCCGTCGTTCCGAACACATAGGTCAACCAGAGACCTGCGAAGGTTCTTGTCCTGACCATCTGACGAGTTGTGGAGTCACCGTACGTAGCACTCTTTGCTATCGCAGACACCGGAGACTTCCAGTCAACTGGCGGAAATCTCATCATCAATGAGAGCGCTATGAGGAGAATCGCGAATGTAACGCCGAGATATAGGAAGGTGTCCATCACGCCGACTGCGCCAATCAGAAACGAGGCGGCTATGGCGGTCAAGACGGGTGACAGCCCGAAGCCAAGTATCGTGATGCCGGTAGCGAGGCCCTTCCTTTCAGGTATCCACTTGCTAGAGACTGTGATCGGGACGCCGTATACCAATCCGACGCCCACACCCGCGAGTACTCCGTAGGATAGTAACATGAATGCGAGCGGTTGAGTCGTGTAGGCGACGAAACGTGCGAGTATCCAACCCGTTCCTACGAGTATCGCCCCGCTGAGAGCGGTCTTCTTTGGTCCCAGCTTTCCCATGATTCCCCCGGCGAAGGGCATTGTGAGGCCGAAGAGGGCGAGAAAGACGGTGAACGGGAGGCCGGACTCGAAGGTGGACCATTGAAAGAGCTTCTCCAAAGGGAGCCGGAAAACGCTCCAGCTGTAGATCGTGCCCAACGCGACATTCATGACGAAACCGATCGGCGGATATATCCACCGGGATGCCGTGTTCAATTCTTATCGAGCCAACGGCAAACCGCCACGGGGATAATCAACCAGACCAAAGGGTTTCCTATAGCTTCCTATAGAGTAAGTACTCCCGCTTTGTTCTTTTGCGTTCAAAGCTTTCCGCAATCTGGATTCGACGATTATCCGTTGCATCCTCGCCTGCGCGTTTCTTGGCTGAAAGATGCTTGAATCGGTAGTGTTATTCTCTAGTCAACGACAATAGTGTTGTGGTCAAAGAATGAAGAGGCGAGTCGTCACCGGGATCTTGATTCTAGTCGGCATACTCGCATCTGCGATTTACACCGTGGCCGTGTCAGTGCAATGGTTTGGTCTCGTAAGCGGGAGAGGACTGGCAGATCGGATTATCGTATTGAGTCTACTCGCATTTGCTGGCTCTCTTCTGGCAATCGGTTTCATTCGGTACGAGGAAGACAAAGGGAGGGTTCTGGAAAGAGGTGAAATCCGCTCGGCGATAGCGATAGCCATGACAGTAGTGTATCTGACCCTCCTGCCATTCAGTCTCGTTCCTGGAGTGGGACTGGACTTCAGTGGAGAGTTCCTCAAGAACTTCCACTTCGTCTACGTGTCGATAATAGCATTTTACTTTGGCACGCGCATACTAGAAGAGTACACCGGAAGACGCCTCCTCTGAGGACTTTGATTGACTTCGGGAACCGTTCACATTCCTCTACTGGATGGTATGATTCCTGGCGGAGTGAAACTGGGTACGATGTTCTTGGTCGAGTTTGATCCTGACTCTCAATGGTTCTCGGTCGCGACGACGATTGTGGCGAATTACTTTCGCATGGGCCATCACGTCTGCTACCTGGCCATGGCCAGATCTGCGGAAGATGTCAAAACATGTGTGTCAGGGCTCAACGTGGACATTGCGGCGGGAGAGACGAGTGGCCGCCTCGTAGTGGAGGATTGGTACTCTGCCACCCTTTCAAGTGGCCGTCTTGAGCCAGTGAGCGCTCAGACTGGATTGTTCGAGCCGATTCAAGGAGGATTGCGTGTGCGTTCTCTGAAAGTCGCTGACCTGAGCGTTGAATGGTTAAGGAGCGCCAAGACAGGTCCACAGGCGTATGATATAGTTGACAGGTGGCCTGCAGGTTCATTGATTGTGGTGGAATCGTTCTCGGGAATTCTACGGTTCAACGAGGAGAAGGCTTTCGTCGAGTGGATGGAAAGCCGAGTCAATCCGGAGGAGCGCAAGCGGCGGAGCATTACGCTTCAAGGTTTCGTACGCGGCGTTCACAGTGACTGGTTATACAAGCGCATGGAAGGAGCCAGCGATGGTGTCATCGATATCAGAGTGATGGAACGCGGAGATGAAGCGAAGAATCTTCTCCGCGTTAGGAGTTTGAAAGGCCAACCACATGACAGTCGTTGGCATGAAATCGAAATCAAACCAACGGGGGAAGCAGCGCTGATCCGCCCAAGACCCGCCGCGTCCTTCAAACTCTGGTCTGACGAAACATCGTCCTCAGTTTAGCACTCGCAGTAAGTTAAGCCACCTCTACTTGCAACCCTACCTCGAATCTGATGTTCCAGACAAAGAATCAGTAGTGGGTCATGGCGCTGGCTACCACATGTGTGTCAGACGTCACTGGCGAATCCTTTCCATTGATCCATGATGCAAGGAACTCGTTGTAGTCCTTCAGGCTGTTCGCGTACCATACAACAATCAGGTCGTATCTGCCCCACGTGACGAAAGTAGCCACCTCATGTATACCCATGGCATGTCGTTTATCGTTCATCGGCTTGTGAAAGGCTATCCAGTCCGCAAGGTCTTTCCCCGGCGCGAATTTCACTAGTTGCACGAAGAACTGACGATCAGGTTGAATTAGACAGTAATCGCCCGTCTTGCGCAGGACGTTTCCCTCGAAGCTCTGCGGACCATCCTTGCACCGATGAGTGAACCCCAGAGGCTGCCTTTCAGGATTGTTCACCAAAGTACAAATCACCTCGACATCAAAGGCTTGATCTGTTGATTTATGATTTGCCACATCACTCTGACTCAGTTGTGATTCCATGTCTTGAATCAGCCGCTCATTTGGCGTAGGATTCTTGGAATGTCTTGCGAAAACCGGTATTGACGAACTCCATTAGAACAAGGGTTCCTATGTAGAAGTATATGCTCAACGTGCTACATCGATAAATCATGAGCTGCCATTTTCGCCTTTAAAATGGGAGTTGGCGAATCTGCAAACTCTAACGAAGGAGCAGTTACTCGAGAAGGCAAAGAAACCCGCGCTTGACGCGATGAAGCTCCATCCGTTCTATCATGGCAAGATGGAGATCGTGCCGAAGTGCTGCATTCGCGACTTCCAGGACTTTGCTATCTGGTACACGCCTGGAGTAGCGGAGCCGTGCAAAGCCATCAACAAGGACGAACGCCTCGTGTACGATTACACGAACAAGTGGAACATGGTCGCCGTTGTAAGTGATGGAACACGCGTGCTAGGCCTCGGGGACATTGGACCGAAAGCCGGCCTGCCCGTGATGGAGGGAAAGTCTATCCTCTTCAAGTACTTGGGCGGCGTCGACGCAGTCCCAATCATGCTGGGAACTAAGGATCCCGACGAAATCATCACAGCCGTCAAATGGTTGCAACCCGCCTTTGGCGGCGTAAACCTTGAAGATATTTCGCAACCCAAGTGCTTCCGAATACTCGACACGCTACGCACCACAGCCGAGATCCCAGTCTGGCACGACGACCAACAGGGCACTGCGACAATCGTTTTGGCAGGCCTGATCAACGCGCTGGAACTAGTTGGAAAGAAAGCGCGAGATGTTAGTGTCACAATGGTGGGCGCGGGAGCGTCGAACGTTGCGTGCAGCCGACTGATGTTTGCTTATGGCATCAAGCCCGAGAACACGATCGTTGTGGACACGAAGGGTATTCTGAACAAAGATCGTAAGGATCTTGAGATGCGCAAAGCCGAGTTCGTCGACAAGTGGCGACTCTGCCAGACAACCAACAAGGAGAACCGTTCCGGCGGAATACCGGAAGCCTTGAAGGGCGTCGACGTGTGCATCGCCCTGTCAAGACCTGGCCCTGACACTCTGAAGAAAGAATGGATTTCAACAATGGCTGACGACGCGATCCTATTCGCCTGCGCCAACCCCATACCCGAAATCTGGCCGTGGGATGCAAAGGAAGCGGGAGCCCGCGTCATCGCGACTGGCAGATCAGACTTTCCAAACCAAGTGAACAACTCACTCGGATTTCCTGGAATATTCCGCGGAGCCCTTGACGTCAGAGCGCGGACAATCACCGACGAAATGTGTATTGCGGCAGCGGATGCGCTTGCCGCTTTCGCGCGAGAGAAAGGTCTCACGGAAGACTACATCGCACCAACAATGGATGAATGGGAGGTCTACCCGAGAGAGGCAGTCGCCGTCGCGCTGAAAGCGCAGGATCTGGGCCTCGCAGGCGTGAAGCTCACCAGAACACAACTATACGATCAGGCAACAGCGATTATCAAACGCTCGCGGGAGATGACGCAGACGGCCATGAAACTTGGGTATATTCCTAAGGCACCCGATTAGGAGGATGAATGAACATGAGTATAGTTGAGAAGGAATATGACCTCCTCATAATTGGAGGAGGCCCCGCAGGTCTAACCGCGGCCGCATACGCCATAAGGAAGCGCCTTGAGACAATGCTCATCAGCGAGGATCTCGGAGGAAAGACAAACTACAGATTCTCCCTACCCGATGTCGAGACACACCTAATCATCGACGGCGAGGAATTAGTCAGCAAGTTCAAGAGCCAATTAGAGTACCTCGACTTCGCTCGGCACCTGGGAAAGGTCACGAAATTCCAGCGTATTGGCAAGAGATTCGTGGCGTCAACAAGTGATCGCACCTTCAAAGGCAGAGCGGCAATCATAGCAACCGGCGTCATGCCCAGACGCCTCAACGTACCAGGCGAAGAACAATTCCTAGGACGAGGCGTCAGCTATTCAGCCATAAGCCACGCTCCAATCTTCATCGACAAAGACGTCGCAGTTATCGGAGATGGGCTCCCTGCACTTGAAGCAGCAGCAGAACTGGGGCAGATCGCGAGAAAGGTCAACATCATAGGGGTACCCGCAAAACTCGTCTCCACGCCTCTAGGGAAGAGGGTCAAGGATTCCGGTAAAGCCGAGTTCTTCAGCGGCTACAAAGTCAGGGAGATCAAAGGAAACAGCGCACCGGAAAAAGTCCTCATAACCTCAACAAGGGACCAAAAGGAGATCCCAGTTCAAGGGGTCTTCGTTGAACTCGGCTACGTTCCAACCACAGGCCCCTTCAAACGTTTGGTTAAGGTGAACCGCGAAGGAAGAATCCTGATAGACGAAAACAATCAGACAAACATACCAGGCCTATTTGCTGCAGGGGACGTCACTGACGTAAACGCAAACCAAGTGGTAATAGCTGTTGGAGAGGGCGCAAACGCAGCCCTGAGCGCATACGCCTACCTACTCAAACTGAAGGCCTGAGTCAGCAGGCACCCGCTGCCTGCCACCCTTTCTATCCTTTCTACGCTCCCCGGTCTGCTCTGCCATTGCGGGCTCTTTGAGTCTCTGAGCAGGCAGTTTCAAGCTGTCCAGTCCGTATGAAACTCTCCCGCCTTGTCGACCCTCTCGTAGCCGTGGGACCCGAACCGATCTCTCAAACCCTGGATCAGGTTCGCAGGCAGACGTTCGCTTCTGTACCCATCATAGTAATCTAGTGAAATGCTGATCGCGGGCATCGGAATTCCAGCAGCCTTCCCGAGTCTGACCACCTCGCGCCAATTCCTTTCCAATCTTCTGATGAGACTTGCTAACTCACGGTCAACGAGTAGATTCTGCAGATCCGGGGTTTCCTGCAGAGCGCGAGCGATGGAGTTGAGGAGTTTTGCTCTTATGATGCAGCCACCTCTCCAGATTCGTGCAACTTCACTGAATGGTATGTCGTAGCCGTATTCCTTTGACGCGGCCCGCATTAGTTGGAATCCTTGCGCGTATGAAACGAGTATCGAGGCCAGAAGTGCGTCGTGCAGTCTACTTACGAGGCTCTTTGTCGCGCTTGCTGATTCTCTCGATCCTTTCAGGATCTTTGAAGCTGCTACTCGTTCCTCCTTGAGGGAGGACATGTTGCGAGCGCTGACGGCCACATCGATTGTGGGTGTCGGCACACCAAGGTCAAGAGCGTTCTGGGAGGTCCATTTGCCGGTTCCCTTCTGCTTGGCTCGATCAAGAATCACCGACACAAGAGGACGCCCAGTCTCTTCATCCTTCTTGCGAAGCACTTCCACGGTTATCTCCATCAGGAATGAACCGAGATCTCCCCTGCTCCAGTCCCTGAATACACCATGCACTTGCTTGACGCTGAAACGTCCACCACGCGTTAGAAGATCATAAGCCTCCGCTATCTCTTGGATGATCGCGTATTCGATTCCGTTGTGAACCATCTTCACGTAATGTCCGGTCCCCCGCGGTCCGAGGAGTTGACAACATGGGCTGTCAACTTGGGCAGCAACAGTCATCAGCATCTTACTAACCCGTTCATAGCCTTCTCTTGAGCCGCCAACCATTATGCACGGGCCTTTCAGGGCGCCCTCTTCTCCACCGCTGACACCGACTCCCATGAAATGCACACCGCGTTTTGCGAGCTGCGTGCAACGTTGCTCGGTGTCTTGAAAGAATGAATTTCCGCCGTCCATCACAACATCTTCTGGAGAAAGGTGGTCTTGGAGCGAGACTATGGTAGCGTCAACAGCTGAGCCAGCGGTAACCATCAGGAAAATGCGTCTGGGGCGCTCGAGCGCTTCAATGAATTGCGGAATCGTGTAAGCCGCGGAAACTTCAGGATGTTTCGCGACGAAATCCTTAGTCTTCTGTTCAGTCCTATTGTAGACAATTACCGAGTAGCCGTGGTTCTGGAAGTTGAGCGCGAGGTTCTGCCCCATAACTCCCAAGCCAATAAGCCCGAGATCTTTCCGGCCCAAGGCCAAAGCACGGTCTGCACAATACTTGAATCAACTTGAAAAGCAGTCCGTTCGCGGAGCGACTGTCTAGCGGGAACGACGACGCCTATGCCTCAACTGTCGCTGCTTTGGTTTTCGCGAACTAGTTGTTTCTTGAGATTCCGTTGTTGGGTTGAAAATGCGTGTTCCCTCAGCCATCAAGCGTGCTGATCGCCTACGCACTGCGACGTACCCTGAAGCGAAGGCGACCGCGAGCGAGACGACTACAATGACTGTTGGCATTGTGTAGTCCCCTTGGGATACTAATCTGATGGTGTGTGGTCCGTTCATGATGATGTTGCCGACTGTGGAGTTCGAGACAAGTGTGTCGTTCTCGTACCATCCCTGAAATGTTTGCCTCCCTCCGAGGACTCCAAGGAAGCCGCTCATCTGTTCTGTTTCGGCGGTTGAAAACGTTGCCACGTAGCCAGTATCATACCAGCCTTCACCCATTGTCGAGGCCGCTTGTCCAACGATGGTCAGCCTATACTGCGTCACGTAAATCGCCTCAATGGTCGAACTGAGGTCCATAGTCACGGTTCGGTTGGGCTCAATCAGCCCGTCCCTCCAGCGATCAAACCGCAGCCTCGTTCCTTGATCAAGATCCACGATGGAGGGGACGGTAACGTTGTGTGTACCAGCTCTGACGTGAACTTGTACGGGCCCTTCTTGTTGTTGAACTCCATCCACCCAGACAGCGGCCTTTGTCGGCACAATCACTGATAACGTCATGGGGCTCACACTGATTCTGAATGGGACACTGCTCGCGGAGCTTGCGACGAGGCGGTTGTTCGCATCGTAGAGCGCGGCGGTCATGTTCAGATTCCAATCCTCGACTGCAAAATTGCCGCCCAAGATTCCTCCTATCCTAAATTCCACGCGCTCCGCTCCCGAGGAGCCGGTGGGTTTGCTGATGCACATGGCTGAGAGGACGGGCTGGTTCACGCAGGCATCCGGTGAAGATGTTGCGATGCCAGGCACAACAATTCGCGGAGATGCATTCATGTCCAGTATTCCCACGGCGAGTGTGTATCCAGGTCCAGCGTCAGTGTAGATGACGGTAGCTGTTATCGTAATAGGGTCGAGTGAGTCCTGCGCGGTAGCGAGTGGATAGCTCAGGTCGGAAATGCTTGTGGATTGCGCCCTGACCGGTAGCAGATGAAACGCAAGTGAGAGCGCTATGAGAACTAGAATGAGAGCCCTAGACCTGCTCAAGCCTGATCCTTCGCGGCACTGGTCGACCTTTACTTAAGGATTCGATCGAAAAGAGAACTAAGCCACCTTTTCCTGCTAAGGAGGGCAAGATTCACGGCTAGGGTTTCGTGTATTCCTGCCTTTGCCCGCCATGTCGTACACGTTCTTGGGTGGATGGCGTCCTTTTCGAATCATGATTCCTACCGCTGTCACTGCGAGGATAATGATCGCCGTCACGTCTCGAACCTCTGGGATTGCGTTCGCTCCGTTTGTGTCGACCTTCAAGAGAAGTGAATCCTGCTTGCCCGCCCCGTAACTCCCCGTCTCTCCTCCGATGTAGACGAAGTCGGAGTATGAGGAGATTGCGTGTGTTTCATCTGCACTAGATCCGCCCCATGTCTTGTACCACTCTAGATTGCCGTCCCAGTCGTACCGTAGGAGTAGCACGTCGTTCTGTCCGTTGCCATAGCTGTCGGTTCTGCCTCCGACCAAAAATGTCGTGATCATTTCCGATAGCTAGGGTTCTTGAGTAGTCTCCGCCAGCGCCTCCCCAAAGCCTGCTCCACAGAAGGTTTCCTGTTGTGTCGTACTTGTTCAGAAATATCTGATAGCCTTGACCGTAGCTGTTGGTCATGCCAACAACGTAAATGTTGGGAAGATCGCCGATCATTCCGAGTGCATCGTCCGTTCCCGCGCCTCCCCAAGTCTTGTGCCACTTGTATGCTCCTATGTTCTTGTCGAACGCAGCGAGAAGGGCGTCGCCTCCGAAGAACATGTTCGAAGCGTCGTATCTTCCTGCGACGTAGATGTTCTGTGAATCGACAACGATCTGCCCATTTTCTTCATCCCATCCGGCGGTTCCCCAAGTCGTCTTCCAAATCACGTTGCCATTCAGATCTAGCTTGAGGATAGCCAAGTCATTCTGGGTGTCTTGGCCCGTTGTCCAACCCGCGACGTAGAGAGCGTTGCCATCAACAACTAGGCCGTCAACTTCTTCGTATCCGTAGCCTTGGTCCCAAATGAATTCCCAAATTTTGTGACCGTGAACTTGTACAGGTAACCGTCGGACCACGGACCGGGGACGGTTTCATGATCCCCAAGGTAGACATTGCCAACTGAGTCAGTTGTGACTGCCCAAGCTCCATCAGTGTTAGGGCCTCCGCGAGTCACAAACCAGAATGGGACAAGCTCAGAAGACTCGGCCGATGCAACTGGGAAAAATCCTAGCGAGATCAAAAGAGAAAGTGCAAACGCAACCTCTCCCCAATTCATCTGCGAAGCCCACTAAAGTAAGTCTCGGCTAGACCTCAGCGTTCGCTGGAAAATACAGCCGTTGCCGTCGATTCTTTTCAACCTGTACTGCGACACGTTTCGACTATCAGTGGAGTCTCTGCAAGTACCGCACAAGGTGTTTTGATACGGCGCTCGACGTGATCAATGCCGCCAAGAACAGTGAGGCTAATACTGTCGCCGATGTCGCAAACACCAGCATAGGCACGTAAGCCATGAATTCCCCCAGCAGAACCCCAGCAAGTCCGATTATGACGACTGCGCTCAGAATGCGCTGAAGAGTCCGCTGTGTCTCAAAGCCTCTCAGTCTGCGAACTCTGGCTCTGACTATGCTCAGTGGCAGCCCAAGGTAAAAAGCGCCGACAAGCGAACCGGCGAACAACCCCGAAAATACCGCGGCCAGCTCTGGGTAAGCGCTCGTAACGGAGAAGAGCCTTGATGATAGGAATAGTATTCCAATCAGCGGGTACAGTAGGCCTTTCATCACCGTTCGCTCGAATTCGTGAGTGTTCAGGTAACTTGCGATTGCGGGGCTGAAAGAGTAGTACCAAGCATTGAAGGCGACCATGAAGCCTGATCCTACGGAGGTTTTGAGGATCGAGTTGTCGCGGAAGCTCCGGAGAAGCTGAACCTCAGGCGCCAATTCGGACCCATACGTGGCCGTCACGATGAGACATGAAGGGCCAGCGGGTGTAGTCGCGGTCGTGGTTGTGCCTGAGGTGATGATGATTGCGACGTTCGTGCTGTGAGTAAGCGATCCGCTCGTGCCGGTGACGGAGAGCGTGTAAGTGCCGCTGGAGGCAGCTGCGGTTAGGGTGACCGTAAGCGTTGATGTTGCAGTTCCTCCCGAAGGAGGTGTGACTGGTCCTGGGAGACTTAAGGAGACGCCTGATGGTGCTGTCCCGACCCACGAATAAGTAAGAGTAACCGCCGAGTTGAATCCGTTAACAGACCCAATGTTAACGTTTGAAGTGGCTGAGCCACCCGCAGGGATCGACAATGAGTTCGGGCTTGAGTCGATTGTGAAGTCCGGAGTAACGGTGATGGTCAATGTGAGAGTTTGGCTGTGGCTGAGACTTCCGCTCGTGCCTTGAATCGTAATTGATTGAGTGGACGCAGGCGTGCCTGGAGCGACGCTTATTGTGGCTACCGAACCTACGCTCCCGCCTGGTGGAGGCGTAACGCTGCTTGGAGAGAATCCGACAGTGACTCCACTCGGCAACGCTCCCGACGTGGCGAGGCTCACAGCAGAGTTGAACCCTCCAAAAGAGGTCACAGTCACAGCGTCAGTACCGGAACTACCCGAACCAACGGAGAGCGCCGCTGAACTCAGTGCAAGTGAGAAGTCCGCGCCTGATGTGATCGTGAGATCGAACGTCGTAGTATGCGTAGGTCCACCTGTACCACTAACCGTGATTGTACTCGTCCCCGTGGATGCACTTCCGGAGACGCTGATCGTGAGCGTTGCTGACGCGGTTCCGCCCGAAGGTATGCTTATCGGGTTGGGGCTGAAGGTGGAGAAGGTAACCCCCGATGGGACGGATCCAGTTATCGATAACGTGACAGGGCCAGCATAGCTCAGAACCGAAGTGCCACTTATCGTAACACTCCCAGATCCACCCTGCGGAATCGAAACGGTTGCAGGCGACGGTGCCAATGTGAAGTCAGGCTGAGAGATCGTAAGCCTGCCCAGTTTGTTGGCGGTTGATTCAAGAAGCCAAGTAGTTCCAGACGAATCCACGATGACATCGTGCGGCTCACTATTCGCCGCCAAGGTCCATTCCGTGAACTGTCCGGTAGTCGTCCCAATATTCGTGCTGCTCGATGGAGCAACAACGTTAGTTGTGACAGGAAGGGGACCGGATGTGGAGGGCGCGACCACACTATACACAGACGCGGAAGGCACATTGGAAGGTACCACAACGCCACTAGGCGTGCCTCCTGCTGACGGATCCAAAACGGCTATTTTCCCGTCGTTAGCTTGATACGCATATTCTGCAACCCACGGTTGTTGAGTAGTTGGATTAATGCTGAGGACTCTTGGGTCTGCACCTACTGTAGGAATCTGCCAATCCTTGAAGGTGTTGTCGCCGCGTAGGACGCCGATGTAATTGTCCGTGCCTCCCGAGGTGGTTACGCCCTGAGTGTACCATACTTGATTTAGTGAATCAAGAGCGAGGAAACCTGGATTTGCCGAACCGTGGGCAGGCACCGGCCATATGGAGTACTGGGTCGAAGAGCGATCCCACTTTACAATCGCATCGAAACCTGCAAACCAGACGACCCCCGAAGTGGCGTAAACGCCATTCGCTCCTCCACCAACCGCTGGTGGAAAAATATCTTCATAAAGGCCTCCTGTCTCGTAGATAAGTTCCCCACGCGCGTTTCGCATCACCTCAGTGAACCAGATTCTAGTTAACCCGCCCGAAGGCTCAATCGCGAGATATTCGGCGCCCGAGTTGGCGTTAGGCAGAGGATACTCTTTGATAATGCCGGTAGAAGGAGAAAATGCGAAGATCTTGTTGCCTGTGAACTCCGTGCCGAAAACGACTGTTGCCCCCGAGACTGTGAACGTGACCAATCCAATGGGGAGTGAGCCCCCAGTGGGAATTGGCCACTCTTGGAACGTGTTGCTTACCGGATCAAAGTGAACGATCTTGTTGCCCGAGGATTCGGTGAACCAGCAGCAGTTGCCAGATGGATCCAAAGCTAAGGCGGTGGGCGTGCTGTTGGCTGTGGGAATCGTCCACTCAGTCAAGGTGGCCGTGGTGGCAATAGCGAACACGGATCCGGCTGGCAAGAGGGCGGGCAAAACGAGCAAGAGAGACAGAATCAGGACTGGGGTTCCATTGATTTTCAATCCTTTCACAACTTGAGGAGAACTTATGCTAAGCGATCTCAAGAGCAGAACAATAGAGTACTGAGAAAACAGGCTATTTCACGCTTTCTCTACCCGCACCTGCGGGGACAGAAACTGCGCCGTGGCATCTACACGTAGAACGCAATGACCCGGGCATTTCAAGCTTTGAACTGGTTAGTAGCTTTTGATTTCAAGGTCCCTGCCATCTGCTTCCACCGTGACCGTCCTTGAATCTGTGACATGCCCAATGGGCCTAGCGTCTGGTAGAATTGCTTTCGCTCGGGCTGCTGCACTCCTTGGACAAATTATCAGAAAGCCTACCCCCATGTTGAAGGTGCGAAACATCTCACGATCCGAAACCCGGCCTTTCGCTTGTATCCTTCTAAAGATCCACGGAGGATTGGGGAAATGGCCGAGCCGAAAACCCACATTGGCTCTTTGACCTATTCTCTTCAGCTTGGAATAGGCGCCTCCTGTGACGTGTGCTAGGCCGTGAATTTCTATCCCTGCGGAAAGAAGTTTCAGGATTGGTTTGACGTAGATTCGGGTGGGCCGAAGCAACTCTCTCGCTATTTTAGTATTGATCCGTCGGCTGAGCAAAAGTCTGCGCGCAAATGTGAGCCCATTACTATGAATCCCGCTACTTGGCAATCCGAGAACAACATCGCCGACTCTTGTCTTCTCCCCGGTGATGATCCTGTCCTTTCTGACTATGCCGACTACGGCGGCGGATAAGTCGAACCCGTTAATCAAACCGGGTAAGATAGCGGTCTCGCCCGCAACGACCGCAACCCCTGCCTCGATGGCTCCTTTTCGGATGCCTTTCATCACATCCGCGACGAGCCTAGGCCTTGGGCGATCTAGGGCCAGGTAATTTGACAGGGCGATTGGCTCTGCTCCTAGGCAGACTACGTCATTTACGTTCATCGCGACGCAGTCGATTCCAACAGTATCATACTTCCTCAAGGCTTCAGCGACGAACGGTTTTGTGCCAACATTGTCCGTGTGTATGGCGAGCGCGAACTCTCTGCCGATGTCAATTAGGCCAGCGTAGTGTTGCCTGACGCCGAGAACCTCGCCCACCCTTCCGCGCCTAGTGCGGTATGTTGCTGTAAGAATCCTGTCGATGTTCTTGTGAATCCTGGCGACCTGACCTATGTCAACACCTGCTTTGGCATAGGTGTAACCTGAGTGCATGCGAACGAAGAAATGCGTCTGCCTATTTATCTCGTAGTTTCCAAAATCGTTGATTGTTTCGCATTCTTCAGGTGAGGCCTGTCCGAATAGGCGCGTCGAAAGACGCTCCGTGCCGTCAACGTCGCCGGAGGATCATCTGGAGTATAGCTACTACGACGAAGGCAACGCCTGCATAGATCAGATTATGCGTTGCAAACCAGACCACAACCGCGGCGACGATTGGAAGTATTAAGCTGAGGACAGCCTTGAGAATGAGAATGACGACTATACCGATTATCAACAACACTAAGAAAATGATCAGTTCGGTCGATGTAAACGCGGGGAGAATGCTCGTCATTTAGAGGACGCACTCCGGAGAGTCTCCGGTTTGCTACTTTAGTCCTTTGCTTCTAGTCTGTGGATTTTTCTGGTGAACTTGGCGCAGGTTCAGCGGGGGTCTTGGAGTTTCCTTTTGATCTTCCTCGCATCACGGCGACTACTGCAACTATGACGGCCACCGCGACAAGCGCAAGCGCTGCAACTCCTATCGTCGTCCCCGTTGCCTTAGCCGAGTCCAACTGTTGGTTGAGATCAGCAATTTGCGCGTCTTTCTGCGAGATCGTGCTATGAGCCTCGTTCAAGTCCTGTTGGAGCTTCTGATTGTCTGCCTGAACCTGCTGAAGGTTCTGTTGGAGTGTGTCGTATTGAGATTGTAGGGAGACGAATTCTGGCGTTGTCGCTTTCACGTATGAAAGTGCACCGACTTCATCGTCAGTGGCTGTGGAGTACGACGCGCTGGGGTAGCCATAGTACATGTACGGGTAGTAGTAATAATCGTAGTACCAGTAAGGATATGAGTAGTTTACTGGGTAGTAGTACACGGCGGGATAGAAGTAATAGTCATAGTACGCGACCCTCACGCTCTCAGAAAACAGTGCGATCAGGGAAGTTCTCGGCACACTGGCTGGAACCGTGAATTGCACGTCCTTGTTGACGCTTTGACCGCTGCTCATGTACATGTTACTTGCGAGTGTTGCAGAGGTTATCTGACGTAGAGAAGAGCCATCCGCATAGTACACTGCAAGCGTTAGGCTGACCAGGTTGAAACCGGACTTGGCTTTGGCCTGGACTTGAAGTGTGACACTATCACCGGGCAAAACCTCTGCAGGATATGAAGCCCGAACGTTGAGGTACTTCAGATTCACAGTGGATGATACCTGCCCAGTCGGACCGAAGACGGGTTGGCTTGCGACAAGCGCCAAAAGCATGATCGGTAGGACAAGCGTTGCGTTCATCTTCATTTCAATCTACCAAAGACCGCTAAACACGAGGGGGTTCTGATTATTGTGCACTTATAGTTGACTCTACAAGTTCCACCTGTTGGAATAGTGCCGTTCCATGCCACATTCCAGCAATCTCTTTTGATTCGTGAAAACTCGGCTGTTCGGGTCAGGAGGCGTGGGAAGAACGGTTCTTGAGAACAGACGCCGCGGAACAGTGGTGTATCTGTGCGAACTGTGTGGTCTCGGCTATGGACATTTGGAGATCGCGGAGCAGCGCTAAGAGCACTGTAGCAAGCAAGGATCTGTCTCGATTCAGATCAGCAAGAAAGCGATATACGTGCCCCACAACCCGCTACTGTCCTTTGCGAGAACCTGGCCATCAACCAAGCATATTCCGCAACCTCGATCCAATCCTAGCATGTCGAGTTCTCATCGCCAGTGTTTTGTAGAAAATCGGTGGATTGCGTCATTTTTCTTGTCACATTTCATCATTCTCCCAGATCCTGGAACACTATTCTCCGAACCTCGGTGGCACAACGCTTAACATACGAGCTCACGTGAAATCTCCATGGTTCTGAAAGTAGTCATGAAACTTCGATTCATCTCACTTGGACTACTTCTCTTCCTCGCGAGTTTCATGATACTAGCTACACCCTCAAACCTAACAACCGTCGTAGCCCAAGCAACGAGCAACCGTATGGTGCTTGACCGAGGTGGTCACGACTGGGATGAGTTCGTTTGGAGACCTTCAGTCACATACCAAGAGCCAGTGTTCTCAATGTGGTACTCTGGAGAGGATGCCAACGGCGTTAATAGCGTGGGGGTGGCGTTTTCAACCGATGGCCTAGCATGGGCGAGATATGAAGAAAATCCAGTTCTAGTTCCGGGACCGGTGGGTGCGTGGGATTCTGGTTCGGTGCAAGAAGCGTGGGTGACCTTTGACGGGAACTCATACAAGATGTGGTACACGGGTGAGAGATTTGATGATCAAGGAGCAATTCTCTCCGTGGCGATTGGCTATGCGACCTCATCGGACGGATTGCACTGGAACAAGTTTCAAGGAAACCCAGTGCTCTTGCCCGGTACAGCAGGTTCGTGGGATGACAAGTGGGTCTTTCGCCCTGCAGTGATCTTCACTGGTTCAGCGTATGCGATGTACTATCAGGGTAAGTCATCGCAATCTGACAATTATCAGATTGGCATGGCGACTTCCGAGGATGGTATAGGTTGGGTGAAACTAGCTCAACCAATCACTATCCAGCCAGCTACTTGGAACATGTACTCAACTTTTCTAGGCAGCGCCTACAAAATCGCCGATCAATACGTCATGCTCATCTACGGATCTAGATCCTCTACCCAGCCGAATCAAATAGGATTCGCAAAGTCACCAGACGGGGTGACCTGGACAACATTCGCCGCGTCGGTCGTCAGTCCCGGCAGCCCAGGCAATTGGGACGACTCAGGAGTAATCCTGCCATCCTTAGTGATCGCACACAAGTACTATTACATCTACTACACGGGGATTCAACAAGATGTGGGCTCGCGTATCGGCGTCTCCATAATGCCAACTTCGGCATATCCAATTCCGGAAATACCGGTCCCCGCCTTGGTTGCGGGAACGGCACTGCTCTCCTGCCTGTTCCTGCTTAACCGTCGAGCCCCCCGAAGAACGACGTGACCGACAGCTACTTCCCACGTTTTCGTCGGCCGCGAAACCTCGTCACGTATACAAGAACGAGGACGACTATCAATGCCAGTACGAGCGCGGGCAACCAGAATGGCATCACACCGCCCGAGCCCACCCGGAGGCCGAACACGCTATCGGCGAAGGCGATCGGGCTTTGCACCGCATATAACGTCACATGGGCTCTCAGCATCCAATCCTTATTCTCAGCAGGTGCCTTCGCGTCGTTCAACACGGCGATATCGAAGGTCTTCTCAGGTTCACTAACATAGCCCAAATGAAAACCGCTCGTCGATAGCGTTCTGTTCGTGTCCTGCTCGATGATATCGACCCTTCCACCAATATCCACCATAGAGGTCGTGCAAGTCACCGCAAGATGGGTTGTTACGTCAAATGCTTGTGACGGATCCACGATAGTCGGGTATTCAACTCCTTTGACTTCAATCTGGCATCGAAGCGCGCGTGCTTCGGACACTCGGAACGCTCCCACTGAAACTGCCAACACTGACAGGAACAGAAAAGCGGTCAATATGCGGGCGGCCTTCACCTAATCATCCATCCGTGGCGTGATGCGAGGTATTCTGCGATCAGGTATTTCAATTCTTGATGGAAGAAATAGTCTGCCGTATGGAACTGCGAGCTTGGGACAGGTTCGCTATGGGTGGATCATTTTGAAATGCTGAGTATTCGCTTCGCCAGATGAGCTGCGTTCTCTGCACAATCGATCCCGACGGCTGCCACTGGAACGCCTTTGGGCATTTGGACGATGGAGAGCAGCGAATCCAAGCCTCCGAGTGCCTTGTTCACCGGCACTCCGATCACGGGTTTGTCAGTTCGAGAGGCGATGTAGCCTGGCAGATGTGCTGCTAGGCCAGCGATTGCGATGAAGACCTGAGCCTTGCTCGACATTAAGTAGGTATCGAGTTTCTTCGAGTCTCTGTGCGCTGAGAGAATCTGCGTCTCATGACTGATGCCGAGCTCGTCGAGTGTCTGCTCAGCTCTCTTTGCGATCTCCAAGTCGCTCTTTGATCCTATTATGATCGCAACTTCCGCCTCAGGCATAAGCTTCGCTTCCATTAGGCTTGCGAGGACAAGAGTTGTTCGTGACCATGCGAGTGCACAGTCTGAGATTCAATAAAGGCTTGTTGCCGCCGAGCCCAGTCGTTCTCCCAATCCTCGCTCCGGTCTATCTGTACCTTGCCTTCCTTCACCAGGAGCCTCCCGTCCACATGAAGTTGGATCGCTTTGGAGTACGTTCGATGTTCCTGGATTAGGATTCTGTGCGCGAGGGTGTCGGGCGTGTCTCCTGCCTCGACTGGAACGGTGGCTTGAAGGATGACTGGCCCGCCGTCAATCGTATTGTCCACATAGTGCACGGTGCAACCTGATTCCAACTCACCTGCCTGAATAACGGCTGCGTGAACTCGATCGCCGAACATTCCACTGCCCCCGAATTTCGCGAGATCCTTCGCTGGGTGGATGTTCATTATTCGGTATCTGTAGGCATTGACTAGTTGTGGGCCGAGAACCTGCATGAACCCGGCTAGCGCCACGAGCTCCACCTTTTCTCGCGTTAGGGTATCAAGCGCATTCCTGTCAAACTCATCGCGCGCCTCCTGCCTCGCCTGTTTGCTCGGAAACTTCCTACCGTACACCCCTTCGATCGTAGCGACTGGAATTGAATTCTGGCGGGCAAGCTCCAGCGCAGGAGCGTCTGGTACGTTGCTGATCAGCATGGCGATCTCAACGTCGCGGAGAACCTCCATCTTGACGTGGTCGATCATCGCCTTGAAGTTGGAACCCCGACCCGACGCGAAGACTGCTAGCCGCTTCATGCGATCCCCGCCTAGAGGGTTTTAGTGAGCGGGAGACCCGATGCAAGGGATTTAACGTGGTCAATGCGCTTCTGTACTAGAGCCGCCGTGCCAATATCCCTCCGGTGCCTCAATGGGCCCGCAACGAATCCTGTCGATGCTTCTGCAACGCGTTCAGCGCTCTCGATAGTGTCGCTTATGCCAAGAACACCTACGGCCCTAGAAGTGGTGGTAACCACCTGCCCGTCCTTGATGTCGACACTCGCGTAGAATACGCGCCCCCCGGATTTGGTCAGGGCATCTTCATTCACTGAGATCCCCTGTCCTGGCTCAGCGTGCTCCGGGTAACCTGCTGGGACGAGATACTTGCAGACTGTTGCCTTTCGTTCAAAGGCCACATGCCTTTCCTTTAGGCTACCTTCGGCGATTCTCTGACACAATTCGGCAAAATCGACTTGTTCCGATAGAATTGGGAGGACGTTCATGGCTTCCGGGTCGCCGAAGCGGCAGTTGAATTCGATCAGCTTAGGAGTTGGCTTCTCCTCTTCCGCTCCTTTTCCCAGCATGAATCCCCCGTAGAGAACCCCCCTGTACTCTTCCCCCATGTCCTGTCGCAGTACGCGAACGACATCGTCCATTATTCTGGAGCTCAGCTCAAGATCGGCTTGGGAAACGAATGGGAGCAGATGATTGCGATCACTGTAACTGCCCATTCCCCCAGTGTTCGGTCCGCCGTCGCCTTCGTAGGCGCGTTTGTGATCCTGCACGAGAGGCATCGCGTAAACGTTCTTTCCGTCCACGAAGGCCTGCATCGAATACTCTTCGCCCTCAAGCTTCTCCTCAACCACGACTTTCCCGATGGCGCCGATGCGTTTCTGGAGAACCTCCCTCGCATAGGCAATCTCTTCCCCTTTGCTCGTGAAGTCCTCGCCTGAGACTTTCACTCCCTTTCCTCCGGTCAACCCCGCAGGCTTGATGGCTACAGCGCCGACGGTTCTGAGATAGGATTCCGCCGAGTCCGGGTCGGTGAATATTCGGTAGGCTGGGTTGCCTGGGATGCCGTGTTTGTTGAGGAGTTCTCTACAGAACGCCTTGTCCCCTTCCAGTGCGGCGAGGCGTTGCTTTGGCCCAACCGATCGAACCCCCAACGCTTCGAGCGCGTCCACAACGCCGCTCACGAGTGGCGCTTCAGGCCCAACCACGGCAAGCTCAATCCGATTCTTGATGGCGTAATCTGTGATGAGTTGCGGTTCCGTGATTTTCGTAACCACAGCCTCCTTTGCCAGATTCGCGATTCCCGGGTTTCGGGAACTCATTGCCGCGTACAATTCGACATCTGACTGTATGGTCAGGGCCGCTGCGATCGCGTGCTCTCTCGCTCCCGATCCTACGAGCAGCAGTCGGGTCAAAGCTCTGTCTCCCAGTATCGTGCGCTCTGATTCTGAGGTTTGCCGCGCATTTCAGTCTCTATCTTCTGCGCGAGCGGCGTTGGGTACTGGCCGGTGAGGCAGGCGAGGCATGTTTCTTGGCGCGGGAGGCCAATGGCGTCTAGCAGTCCGTCAACGGTCTGGTAGTAGAGCGCATCTGCGCCGACGGTGTCGCGTGTTTCCTCAATCGACTTGGTGGAAGCGATTAGCTCGGTGTGAGTGGACATGTCTATGCCGTAGAAGCAGGGTGACTTGATGGGTGGGCACGTCACCCAGACCTCAACGCGGCTCGCGCCAGCCTCCTTGACTAGGCTGACTATCTTCCGCATCGTGGTCCCCCTCACTATGCTGTCGTCAACGAGCAACACGTTCTTGCCTTGCACTACTGCGCGTACAGCGTTCAGTTTCAGCCTGACAGCGTTGTTTCTTCCCTCTTGGCGGGGCATTATGAATGTCCTACCGACGTATCGGTTCTTGATGAGTCCTTCCAGAACTGGGATTCCCGTTTCGCGCGATATCCCATCAGCGGCTGGCCGGGCCGTATCTGGGACGGGGACGATTACATCAGCGTGCGTCTTGTAGGTTCGCGCGAGATTTCTACCCAAGCGTATCCTAACCGAGTAAACATCCCGTTCGTCAATCGTCGAGTCCGGCCTGCTGAAGTACACGTACTCAAACATGCATCGAGCGTGATGATCCTGCTGCATCAGCTGCTTTCTGACCGGATGTTCGCCTTCTCGAACGATTACGAGTTCACCAGGTCTCACGCTCTGGAAGCTGTGAATTCCGTTGATGTCGAGAGCGACGCTCTCCGAAGCAAACATGAACAGCCCATCGCTCTGACCGAAGCAGAGGGGACGGAAGCCGTTCGGATCTCTGAATGCGATCAACTCTCCGTTCCCAGTCAGCGCAATTGTTGAATACGCTCCCTCGAACCGGTCTAGGCAGTTTCCAACAGCTCCCTCCATCTCCGCTCCATCAGAGAGTTGGTCTGAGAGAATTTTCAGCATAACTTCCGCGTCGCAAGTCGATGACAGAAACGTCCCTTGGGCGCGCAAATCTCTGCAGAGAGCGCTGAAGTTGACTAGGTTACCGTTATGGCAGAGGGCTATTCCACCCTTCGGGCGATCGGAGAAGTAGGGTTGAGCGAAGTCCTCGATCTTCTCGGGATTAATCAGAGTCTCAGCGTCGGCTGGTGGACCGACGGTGGAGTATCGCACGTGCCCGATCCCCGCATTGCCCTTCAGATCTTGGACTTCCTCCACTGGCCCGACTAGTCCCAGCTGCTTCTTGTGATGGAATCTCCCTTTGTCGAGCGTGTAGACGCCGTATGCCTCTTGGCCTCGATGTTGTAGGGCGAGGAGACCAAGCCAGACGCTCTGTGCCGCGTCACCGTCGGCTTTGATCGCGCCGACTATGCCGCAGCTTTCTCTTACTTCTGCCAAGGCTCCAAGATCCGCTCCAAGGAGTCCGAGTACGCGGATTGAGCCGCGCCGAACTCGATCTGCAGGTGACCGTGCGGCAGCTTCACGTCCAATGAGACACCTCTCACAGTTCCGACTAAAGCTGCAGGAACGCGCTTCTCACTCAGAATCTCGAGAACCTTGTCGGGCCTGTCAGTGCTTAGGATGAATCTGGAATTCGATTCGGAGAAGAGAAGCTCATCATCCCTCAGTTCATTCCCAATCGGCCTTATCTCTACAGCAACGCCTCTGCTGCCTGCCACGCACATTTCAGCGAGCGCTACGCCGAGCCCCCCCTTAGAGCAGTCGTGGCACGCGTCTACGAGGCCCTTCCTGATGCAATCGAGAACAGCGATCTGCGTGTTCCTTTCAACTTCGAAATCCAATGTTGGCGGGCTCGATCCGTTGAGGCCGAGGAGGTGGTAGTATTCGGAGCCTCCGAGTTCCCGCTTCGTTGCCCCCACAATAACAACGGACTCCCCGTCCTTTCCGAAGCCGCACTTCGTCACATCTCTGGCATTGTCGATTATGCCGAGAACAGTCAACACAGGGCTTGCCTTGATCGCCTTTCCCGTTTCGTCATCCTGATTGTAGAAGCTCACCTTTCCGCCAACACAGGGCAATGAAAGCGCCTTCGCGAAGTCGGCAATACCCTTCACGCCCATCGAGAATGCCCAAAAGATCTCCTCATCATTCGGATCCCCGAACTGGCAGTGGTCAAGGAATGCGACCGGCTCCGCCCCAACCGCAACAACATTGCGGCAGCATTCGGCGAGTACACTCGCGGATCCAATATATGGGTCCAAGTCGCAGAAGCGCGCGTTGCCGTCAACCTTGATAGCCGCCAGCTTTCCATTCGGCAGGCGAAGAACAGCCGCGTCGGCCTCACCTGGTTTTGCAACGGTTCTGATGCCCACCTCGTGGTCGTACTGTCGGAACACCCATGCCTTGCTGGTGATCGTGGGAGACGAAAGGAGATCGAGGAGAACCTTCTCCAGATCCTTCGGCGTTCCGGGCTCAGGTTCTGACTTTCTGACCTTCGGTAGGCGAGATTGGCGGTTTATAATAGGAGCATTGGCGAGGAAGGGAGTTGGAAGGATAGCGAGTCTCTGTCCCGACCATGTCACCACGACAGATCCGGTTGAGGTGACGGTTGCAATCTTCGAGTATGAGACGCCATACTTCTCCATTATTCCTTGCAGGTGGCTTTCGGAACCGCTCTTGACCACGAGCAGCATGCGTTCCTGAGATTCGGAGATAAGTGTCTCGATAGGGCTCATGTCGGACTCGCGAATCGGCACCTTCTCCAAGTAAACCTCAAGCCCCGTGCCACCCTTGTCTGCTATCTCCGAGAGCCCTGTCGTCAAGCCTCCCCCGCCTAGATCTTTGCAGCCTCGGAGTATTCCTGCTCGACTCGCCTCGAGGGTGGCTTCCATGATGAGTTTCTTGGTAAAGGGGTCGGGGATCTGAACCGCGGATCTCTCCTTATCCGAATCTGCCCCGAGGGTTCGTGAGGCGAATGTTGCCCCGTGAATCCCATCACGCCCCGTCGATCCCCCAGTCAGGTACACGCTGTCCCCAGGGGTCGTAGCCTGAGCGAGCAGCAACTCGTCCTTTCTTCCAAGGCCTAGGCAGGCGACGTCTACGAGACAGTTTCTTTCGAAACATTCATCGAATTCGATTTCCCCCGCGACCGTTGGTACGCCGATGCAGTTGCCGTAGTCTGCGATTCCTCGGATTACGTTCTTCATGATCCATTTTGAGTGGTCACTCGTGGTTATGTCGCCGAACTTCAAAGCGTCCATGAGCGCGATGGGCGTGGTGCCCATGCAGAGGATGTCCCGGACGACGCCTCCGATTCCTGTGGCTGCTCCTCCGTATGGATCGATTGCGCTCGGGTGGTTGTGGCTTTCAATGTGAAATGTGAGAACGTACCCGTCGCCAACGTCTACGACACCGGAATCGTAACCAGGTCCGAGTAGGACTCGTCTTCCCGTTGTGGGGAGCTGACCGAGGACAGGCTTGGATGATTTGTAGCTGCAGTGCTCGCTCCATTCCGCGTCAATCATTGCCCACTCAAGCGCGTTTGGTTCCCGGCCGAGTTGTCGGCGGGCGTAAGCCTTCTCATCAGGCGTAAGAGTGGTCTCAAGCTCGCCCACTAGCATCGAGCCCACTCCACCATCGACTCAAAGACCTTCAACCCATCCGTCCCACCCAACGCTGGATCGCTAGCTCTCTCCGGGTGAGGCATCATGCCCAGCACGTTCCCCTTCTCGTTCACAACTCCCGTGATGCCCCTGGCAGTCCCCGTCGGATTATCACCCACATACCTCATTACGACTCGCTCTTCGCGTTCCAGCCGGTCGAGTTCCTTGTCCTCGGCGTAGAATCTGCCTTCGTTGTGGGCGATTGGAATCCTCAACAGACTACCCTTTGGGATTAGGCATGTGAACGCGGTATCTTCATTCTCAACCTGTAAGGTCATCCATTTGCAGACGAATTTGAGGCAGGTGTTTCGGAGCAGGGCGCCCGGAAGCAATTCGGCTTCGGTTAGGGTTTGGAAGCCGTTGCATATTCCGAGCACCGGCCTGCCCTGCTTCGCCATTTCCACGACATGCTCAGTGGCAGGTGAGTGGGCCGCGATCGCGCCTCCTCTAAGGTGGTCGCCGAAGCTGAATCCGCCCGGCAGGACGGCCGCATCGTACTTGGCGTTGGTGAAGTCGTTATGCCAAACCAATTCCGCCCCAAGGCCCAGCACCTCCCTCAGAACGTGAACTGTGTCCTGGTCACAGTTGCTCCCGGGAAATTCGACGACAGCGACGTCCAATGCTACGTTCTAACTCTAACGCTTAATGAGTGGGCTACGGGGTTGTAGATGCGGAGGTCGTTGCACATCGTCACGACTCTGCTCTTGGCTTCCTCCTCGTTAACTGCCTCCACCTTCACTGCTAGCAACTTGCCGGTTCGCACTTCTTTCACAGACGCAACTCCGCCTCTATGAATCAGGTCGCGCATAATCGTCTCTCCTTCAGGGTCGCGCGCCTGAGGCTTGTTGGATATCACAATCTCCACTGAGAAGATGTCACTCACCGCAAATCCTCCTGTATGGTTCCATGTACCCCAGCTCGAATATCTGTGGAAGATCCTTCCGAAACCGATCCTTGTCGAGAATGTCTCCGGACTTCTTGTCCCATAGCCTCCAAGAATCGGGGCTCAGTTCGTCGCCGATCAATAACTTGCCGCCTTGATCGTGTCCGAATTCGAGTTTGAAGTCCACAAGAATCGCGCCGCGCTCTTCGAAGTATTTTTCGAGCACGGTTGCCGCTTTCACGGTCATCTGTTTCATCTGTTCTATCTCTGAACTGTTCGCGAGGCCTAACAGTTTCAGGTGGTCATCGGTCACAAGTGGATCATGGTGGGCGTCGTCTTTCAGGTAGAACTCAACAATCGGAAACGGCAAACGATCTCCAGTCTTGAATTTCTTCCCTATCCCCAGAAAGTGCCCTGCCGCCCGAATTCTGCAAACGACTTCCACGGGAATCATCTCCAACCTAGTTACCAGAAGCCTAGTTTCGTCAATTTGCTTCACGAGATGCGTTGGAATTCCGTTCTCGGATAGGAACTGGTAGAGCTTCGCGGTTATTGTCGCATTGACCATCCCCTTTCCAGGCAGAGTGTCTTGTTTCATTCCGTCGCCCGCGGTGACATCGTCTCTGAATCCGAGCACAACTTGGTTGGGTTCGGCGGTGGTCGAAACCGTCTTGGTCTTACCCGCGGCAAGCTGAGTAATAGACATGTTTAGTGATTTATTCGCGGAAGCTATAAGTGATTCTTGCTTGAAACCTGCTAATTGGCCGAGGACTGTTCTGGTGGGCAATTCCGAATAGTGACCGTCTTGATCCCTATGTGTCAATAAGTTTCTGCAATCGTCGAGAGGGTTTGGTATGAAGAAACTCCGTCGACCTCAGTTAGGAATATCGACAGAAAAGAACCGTTGTTGACTTGCATCAGTGCGCGAAATGGCGGATGCCCGTGAATACCATTGCTATGTTGAACTCGTTCGCTGCCTGAATGACTTCAGGATCACGCATTGATCCGCCGGGTTCGATTATCGCGGTCACCCCAGCCTTTCCCATCAGGTTGACTGAATCCCGGAAAGGCAGGAAGGCGTCCGAGGCCATCACCGTACCCTCAACTCTCAAGCCGGCTACCAAGGATTTCATCAAAGCGATCTTGCACGAATCGACCCTGCTCATCTGTCCCGCCCCAACTCCAACCAGCTGATCCCTCGAACAAAGAACGATCGCGTTGGACTTCACGTGCTTAACGACCTTCCAACCAAACATGAGCGCGTCCATCTCCTCCTCAGTGGGCGAACGCTTCGAAACAACCTTCAACTTCCGCTCGTCAATCAGCTGCTCATCAATCTCCTGAACTAGTGCGCCGCCGAGAATTCTCCTGAAACTCCTCTGCGACTGTCCGGAGACCGCCTGCGCTTTCATTATGTCGGAAAAGTCCAAGATGCGCCGGTTCTTCTTCGCAGAGAGTGTGCTTAGCGCGTCGGGCTCGTAGCCCGGGGCGAGGACCAACTCGACAAACTTGTCTTCCAAAAGTTTCGCAGTGTCGGTGTCCACTCTTCTGCTGAATGCGTATACGCCTCCAAACGCGGATACGGAGTCCGTTGCAAGGGCGAGTTGACAGGACTCGAGGAGCGTTCTCGCTTTTCCTACTCCGCATGGGTTGGTGTGTTTGATGATCACTGTGGCGTTTTCGTTAGCGAATTCGCTTACCAGTCGGAAGGCAGCGTCTGCATCCAGGATGTTGGTGTAGCTGAGCTCCTTCTCCCCAGCAACCTGCCTCGCGGTTGCGATACAGACGAGGGCTGAAGGATCCTTGTAAACGGCGGCTCTCTGATGCGGATTCTCTCCATAGCGCAAATCCTGAAGCTTCGCGAAGGTCATTGTCAGCCGTTCCGGTGCAGGCCATTCCGCGCGAACACCGTCCGCGACTGCCAGTTTCGAAAAGTAGGCTGAGATTGACGCGTCGTAGGCTGCGGTTCGCTCGAATGCCTTCAACATGAGCTTCAGCCGAGTCTTCTGGCTCAGTTCCCCCCCAGTTGACTTCAGCTCATCCAAGACGAGCGGGTAATCGTCAGGGGTGGTTATGGCAGCAACGCTCAGGTAGTTCTTGGCCGCGGCTCGGATCATTGTTGGGCCGCCGATGTCGATGTTCTCCAAAGCCTCGGAGACAGAAACAGGGTGCGCGGTGATCTCCTCAAATGGGTAGAGGTTCACAACAACCATGTCGATGGGACGAATCCCTAATCGCTGAATTGTCTCCTGATCGCTCGCATTCTCACGCCTGTACAACAGCCCGGCGTGAATCTTCGGGTGAAGGCTCTTGACGCGTCCGTCCAGAATCTCTGGAAAGCCCGTATAGTCGCCGATCTCACGCGCCCGGACACCCCTCTCTTTGAGCAGTCTGGCGGTGCCGCCAGTCGAGAGTAGCTCAACCCCAACCTTTTGAAGACCAGCAGCGAATTCGACGATTCCGGTCTTGTCATGTACGCTAAGAAGTGCGGTCTTGACGCGTACCTCGTTCATAAGGAACCCCGTGCGAAGCAGGTACGCGCGTTGAACTTAGCTTTTCGCAACTGCCGCCGAGGCTAGTGCCAGACGGAAAAGTGTGAGACGAACCTGAGCATGCTAACCCTCTAGTGTCCGTGGGCCGATTTTGCGTGAGCCTCAAGCTCGTCCTTCGTCTTGAAAAACATCTTGCACCCTGGACAAACGTAGGTACCTTGCGACAAGAACCGTCACAACACACAAAGAACCACGCGGACTATAATAGCTGATTCCAAGATGACAATGGCGAAGGCATCGAAAGAGAGAAGCTGACCAGCCAAGTGACTCACCATGAACACAAACACCAACTCTGGCATTGCGCGCTTGAAACTGCGCATAGTTGGTTTGGATTGTGTGACCTGCTCACGGGTCATCCAGAATGTCTTGCATGATGTCAAGGGTGTTCGGTACGTTGGAGTGAGCTACATGTTGGATTTGGTTATCGTGGATTTCGACCCCGGCATTCTGAGCGAGGAAGAGATCATGAGACTAGTGAAGAAGACAGGTTACGATGTCGTACCTATCGCTAGGTAGCGTTCTTTCTTTTAGAGGTCACACCGTACAAAAGGAATAGGATGCCTAGCAAGATCAGGGGCACCGCGAATAGAAGATTCGGATATATGGTCACGCTCCGAGGGGGATCCTCGAATGTTGTTGTCAATGGCATAGGCGCCGCGGCGAAGGCAACGCCCAAGATAACGATTCCCAGAAGCAGTGCAAGCCTGCTCATGAGGGCATCATAGGGGCTTCGGCCTAGTTCCTCGTATAAATCAATGGGCCCCAATCCCATTCTCCTGCGTTGCGCGATGAATACGAAAGCCAAGGTGAATCCTATGAGTAGAGATTCCGGTGGAAAGCCGGGAATTGCTATGCCCAAGAATCCATCTTGGACAGTCAACGGAACCTTGGTGCTGGCTCCTAGTTGTTCAGCGTTTGGATCGAGTTGATAGCTGAACGTGATGGTTGCCTCCGTGGAACCGGCTCTGATGGCCACGTATGCAGTTCCAGACTCTGGGCCTGACACAGTCACCTCCTCGCCAGGATTGAGGGGCGTCGGCCGCGAAAGGGCCAGGCATCTCGGTCTATCCGTTTCGACCCTGACGAATATTGGATCGAATGTGGCTGAGAGCGAGGAGTCGCACAGAGTGGGCAGATAGTAGAAGGCCGTGCTCCCAATATTCCTAATACTGGCCGCCACGCGAAACTCCTCTCCAACCTTCGGCGAGCGACGCTCAGAACCATCTCCCGACAGATAGTAGATTTCACGAAACTGAACAGGACCAGCAACATCAGAAGCCATGACCGTCCAAAGGGCAGTTGAACCAGCGAGATTCGCGAACAGAACTGCGAAAACCGAAAGAACGAGGATACCATCACTTCCCTTCATTCTTGAGTTGAATCCTCCTGCACCGCCTCTTCGCCATGTGGAATTCTCGTAAGCCTACTTCAAGCTACACCTTTGAACGGTTGTTCGATGCCTTGGAACGCGCTCAATCAATATGGACGATCCAACAGATCGCCCGGCATCTTCGCCCTATTGGCGCGGACTCGTACCGATAGATTATTAGTGTATGATGAGGAGTGTTGATTGCGAGCTGCTTGACCTTTGATGTCCCGATTTGAGAAGGAAGGCCAACGGTTAATCTGCGACAAGTGCGGATTCGAAACTAACAGCCAAGAAATCTTCGCGCTCCACAAGAAGAACTGCCCCCGAATCTAGCTCCCGCACGAATATTCTCCGTTTCGGCTAACGTGGAAACACTCCATCGCGATCTGGCGCCGTTTCGTCGAACAACTTTAATGGGCGCACCACTGAGGACGCTCTTGAGGGCAGATGACAGCGGTCGCGGGCTTCAGCTTCAGCGATTTCTGCCAGAGTTGCCAGAAAGTCATGGAGCACAGGATCGAATCTGAAGCGAAGCAGCTCTTCGGAGTCTGCAACACCTGTCGCCAGAAGAGACCATTGACAGATCTCAACGAAGTGTACTATCCAAAGACCGACCTCTGGGTGACCAGATTCAAGATCGGCAATCTTCCTAGCGTCGTCGCCGGAAGACTTCTGAAATCCGCCAAGCGCTAAGGCATATCGTTAAGCCGACTCCACACGTTGTCGACTGACTTCTCAGCAGTTGATGATTGCATGCGGCAGCGATGGTTAGCGAAACATGAAGCTTGGAGAACAGGAAATCGCGCGCCGCAATTTCCACTCGGAAATTCACTGCGCGAGTGATTTTTCTCGAAGACATCCGCGTTTGTTGTGAACGTCTGTAGGGACTCGTTGTAACATTTTGGATTTGCGCGGGACTCCGCGCCAAATTTCGTGATGTCGCGGAGAAATTTGGCGAAGAATTTCTTGAAACTCGTTGGGACAAGGCTTATATGCGAATTATTTAACCATAGACTATCGACTGGAAATTTTCTCGGAGGATCTTGAGTACAAAAATTGCCGGCTAGACCTTACGCTTACAGGCATGTAGTAGCAACGCTTCACGGATGCCGCTCAGACCTTCTCGACTCGAAACTTCTCCTCAACACAACACTGAAGGCAATTCGCAACGCAAACATGCAACTCGCAAAGACCAGAACGCAGAACCCACTAGTCTACACGATCGGCGACGATATAATGGGCGGAGGAGTCAGCGTGAACGCACTCATCACCACAAGTCACCTGACCATCCACACATCCAAGATGTATCGGACCGTAGAGTTCGACTGCGCCACGTGCGGCTGCGACAGCAACCCGTGGGCGGCGCTGGAAACATTCAAACGAGTTCTGAAGCCGACACACGTCACGATGCAGTATGAACACGACGAGCTACAGCAACGCGCTGTGACCATTCCACCCATTAAGGCCTAGAAACACAGTTAGCAGATATCGAATCAACCGTACACCGTCTGAGATTTCTCCCTCAAACCTTAATTCACGCCGCGAATAGTCCCGAACTGGGACGAGAGCCTTGCTTGACTCGGCTAAGATAAGGCGCGAGGTCGCCCGTCTGTACGACAAGGACCCTCAAGGCTGGAACGTCCTTGTTGGAAAAGATAGGGCCGGTTTCTATGATGTCATGATCTCGCACGGATCTGAAGCATGGCAGGTGAAGGAGTATCAGGTGAACCCGTACAAGTTCGTCGGCCTGGGTTCCAGACTCCCAAGCGCCGTCACCCCACACATACCACTCGCAGAGTCCCCGTTTGGCCTGAGACCCATCGGAATTGACATGATAAAGGACATTGCATCGCTCATGGAAGATCCGAGAGCGATGAGCGACCTGGCGGCAAGGCTTCTGAGAGAAAAGCCGGTCAGCGCACGAGAAGCCATCGAAAGCCCCGCCATCCTACAAGGCCCCATCCTCCAATCCGCCAACCCTCTCGGAGCCCTGTCAACATCCCATTCCAAGCTCGACACGCGAATGAGGAAAGAGCTACAACGGATAGTCAACAAAGAGTTCAGGCATACGGTTACGCCTTACGTCTGAGCGCCCTTATGGCACTGCCAGGCGAACACCGCCTGCAGCCAGAAACGCTACACCAAGCAGTCTAGATGGCCATCTGCCGTGCACAATCGTTCTCTCGGCAAAGATCAATCCTGCAAATACCGCCATCCAGACCACGCCCATGGCTCCAACGAGTAGGAGAAAGACCATCATCACCCAACAACAGCCCACACAGTACTTCGCATAGAGTAAACCCATCTTGATCGAACCAGTCAATCCTCCTCGATAGTACTTGAACAGGAAACTCGTTGGATGGCATCTGTCTAGGCATTCTCCTTTGAGGGGCGAGAGCTGATAGGCTCCTACTAGGATGAGAGCGAAGGCAACGCCAGTGGAAGAGCCAAGTATCATCGAGAAATCGATTGCTGGTAGAAAACTGGACACGGCGGCCATGGCAAGGTATATGGCGACGCCCACAATTGCCCAAATTGAGATGTAGGACGCGATGAACAGAATTGCCTTTGCAACTGTCGGACCGCCTCCCGCCCGGACCTCAGCCTTCGAAGACTTGCCGACGTGAACGAACAGCAGCATCATGGGGATCGTGGTGGGAAACATCATGGCAATCATGCCAATCGTCCACGTCGAGGCAAAGACGACTAAAGGAACCGGTTCCAGCTGGAACATGCTGGTCTCCATCATTCCACTCTGTTGCATCAACGTGAGCCACCATGACGCCAAGGCGATGGTTAGGAGGCTGCCCGCAACGAGTGTCTGCTCGCGAGTGAGACGTGGCAGCGTGTTGAGCTCGTTTGACATGGCTAGGTGGGTGAACTGGCGCGCCAGATTATTAAGACTCGGATAGGCTCAACTTCTGTTGTCTGACAGTCACTCAGGAAGGATGTTTTCTGCAAGCCCCCGCTGCTCAAGCTCGCCTATGCCCGCTGTGCGGAGAACCGTCAGCGTACGATGAGTTCAGCGATTTCTATTATTGCAACCATTGCGATCAGTTCGTTCAGTGGATTCCTGACAGTTACGCCGGAATTACCACGGGCCCCTCTGGGGTTGGCAAGACCCCATCGTTGCATGCGTGGATGGACTTCTACCTTCGCAACAGCCGCCCCGTAGTGCTACTCGCATTCGACGACCTGCCTTCGAACATTCGCGGCCCGTTGGGCAGCTACTGCCATGACAAATTGAACGAGTACGAGGCGAACGGGTTGGCCACTCTTGTCGACTGCTATTCTTCCATTGCAGGTGTGCCGAGTCAAGAGAAGAATGCACTCAAAAACCGTGCCGACCTAAACGAGCTAAGTCTTCTGATCGCGGCTCTCCTGAGCGAGAAAGCGAAATTCGGGAGTCCAAAATTCATTCTTGACTCAGCCACTCCTCTATTCACGTATAAGGATCCTCAGCTCGTCGTGCAGTTCTTGGCTAGTAACGCGGCGAAAGTTAAGGCAAGAGGGGGGGCGTTCCTTGTCTCATTGACTTCTGGAACAGTCGGTGAAGAGGTCTTTCGGCGTTTGGAGACGCTGATGGATTTCTGGATTGAGATGCGATTTGTCGAGGTTGAAGGTCGCAAGAAGCGCGAGATTCGCGTGGCGAAGGCGCGCGGGCAACGTGTCTTCGAGGACTGGATTCCGGTGTATATAGGCTCGAAGACGATTTCAATAAACGTGGGAGAAGACCCAGCAAGATATGAGAGATTGAAGAAGGCCCTCTACGCCAACCCCTCTTAGTCGGAGATCTTCTTCATCTGCTGACCGCAGCACATGCCAGCAGTACTGGATTCATTGCCGCAGGACTCACACTTGTACAAAGCCATGCAAACTTCACCTCCATCCTGGAAATGAGCGTGTCGACAGTTCCGTTGCGAACATTGATCTTGGGTTAATTGAGTTTACGGGCCTGCCATGCTTACTGGTGCCCAGTTGCAGTCCTTGCCTGTATTGTCGAATTCGTAGTCGTAATCCTTGAAGTGACTCCTCACAGCCTTACCCATGTTTGCCTCTGCGAAGACTGGTGAAAGCGGGTGATTGGCTACCCGGATCGGTTTCTTCTTGTCGCCGCCCAAGATTGGTTCCCATTTGAAATCGAATATGCCAGGAATGGTGATCGACATACCTTTGAAGTCGGCCGTGATTGGCACGAATCTTGTGCCTTTGACCGTGCTTATGAGTGAGGCGAGCAAGGCCATGGGTCCGCCGGCCTTTCCGGATACTATTGTCTGAAGTGCCTCACGTTGCGCTGGACTAGCCTTCTCATCAATGTAGACTGCAGATGTCCAGTTTCCGTTCCAGAAGTTTCCCGGTGCCTTCGCCATGAGGACGACAGTCGTCCCGCCAAGCTTGACCTTACCATAGTTTCCCTCCGTGAAACGAAGTGTGTCAACGCCGTCACAGTAACCCTTGGTTGGGTTCGAGTAGAAGAGACAAGGACAGCCGGGGTCGCAACTACACGAGTTCGCCCAGTAGCCTTTCAATTTCCATTTTTCAGGCATGAAAAATTCACGAGCGTGAACGTACGAAACCAGGCACATATTTGAATCTTGTCGAAAATCCAACCACGTCCCATCGACTCAGGAATGAGTAATTTGGTACCGCGAGTTGGTAGCTCGAACTCAGATCCTCGCAATTACTTTCGAGGCCTGAGGCACTTAGTAGAAAAGTGTAGTTTTCTCTAACTGGCCTTATATCGTTAGAATGCACGGTCGTTGGTAGGAGCCAACAACTAGGCGCATGGAGGTGAGTTGGGTTGGCGAAGAAACGCAAGGTCAAGATGCGCATCGGTGAGGAATCGAGCCGTGCTGAGAGAGCAGCTGACGAATACCAGGCCTAAGCTAACTGCTTGTTAGCGAAGCCAGAGCAGCCGAGGGCTGCTCTTCCGACACCTTTTCTTCTGATAATGCTTCTGAAGTTTTGGCATACGCGCTCTGAGCCAAACTAATTAGGAGCCGAAATGCTCGTTCGCTTCTTTCGCAGGTGACCTGAGACGTGAATCCGGTCGAGGTACAAGCGCTTTCGAAAACCTTCGAGACTAAGGAGGGCCCGTTATTCAGGAAGGTGCCTAAGTCCCTAGTTGCGGTCGACAACATCACCTTCAGTGTTCCCAAGGGCGAAATCTTCGGGCTTCTAGGCCCAAACGGCGCAGGCAAAACCACGACAATCAAGATGCTATGTACACTCATCACACCGACCTCCGGAGACGCGCATCTAAACGGATTCAGCGTAGCCAAGGATCAACAGAAAGTCCGCGAAAACCTAGGGGTGATGCTCACGGGAGAACGAACCCTTTACTGGAAACTGACAGGCCGCGAGAATCTGGAATACTTCGCGGCGCTCTATCACATGAACATGTCCTACGCCAGAACTCGAATCACAGAGCTGCTAGGGTTAGTCGGCTTGCAAGATCGAGAGGGCACACTCGTGGAAAACTACTCTACCGGAATGCGTGTTCGCCTGTCATTCGCGAAAGCTCTTCTCAACGACGCGCCTGTTTTGCTTTTTGATGAGCCCACGGCCAGCCTTGATCCGCAATCATCCCGCCTAATTCGTGACATCATTCGCGACCTGAGAAATCAAGGTCATGCCATCATCCTCACAACACACAACATGGAAGAAGCTGACCTACTGAGCGATCGAGTGGCGATAATCGATCGCGGCAAAATAGTGATGCTCGGCTCGCCCTCTGATCTAAAGGACAAAGTGAAGAGCAGTGACATCATAGAGATCGAGGCAAGAAACCTCTCCGACAAAACTTCCGAAGCCGTCCAGTCATTCAGTGAAGTCAAAAATGTGGCTATCTCTACGCTTGACGCTGGCGAAGATAGAGAACTACTGCGCATTCACGCCGAAAAAGGCAAGGAAGTGTTGCCCCGCATCTTGGAATTCCTAGTGCGGAAGCAGATTACGATAACCAAGGTCAGCTTCATACAACCAACATTAGAGGACGTCTTCATCGAGCAAACTGGAAGGAGCCTGCGCGATTAGAATGCGCACAACGTCGGGCCCTCAGGCAACACTCCAGGCTCTAGCGGCGATCTTTTGGAAAGGAATGAAGCACTATACCCGCTATCCAGGGAACTTCGTACTATACCTCGTTATACCATTTCTCTTCACGTTACTCATCTTCGGGATGGGGCAATTTGTTGGAGGCGAAGATGCGGCCGCGAATTTCGCTGCGCGAACCGGGACAGCAAACATCATGATCTACGAGTTGCTTGGAAGCGCTGTTTGGATGACCAGTTGGGTCGTTGTCGAGGACGTAGGCGTTGCTCTTCGCGACGAGCAGATGAAAGGTACACTTGAGCAGAATTTTCTTGCTCCCGTGAATCGTGTCATCCTTCTTGTAGGCATGAGTCTGACGGACATTGTTATCACGACTGGTATCTTTTCCATCGTGGTTGGCGCGTCACTCGCGGTCTTCCTACCTTCAGCGTTTCTCAGCCTTTTCCAAGCGTTTCTGATGTTGCTGGTGGGCCTTATTCCGCTGTTCGGAATTGGATTTCTGTTTGCGGGTATCGTGATCCGGTTCAAGGAACCGTACATTTTCACTCAGATCGTCAACTTGGTATTTGCGACTTTAACTGGCACGTACTATCCTGTGACTTTCCTTCCGCACTGGGTGCAGTTTCTGTCAGGAACGCTACCGCAGACTTACGTTATCGACAACATGCGTCGCATAGTTTTGGGAAATCAGACGCTGGTGAACCTCTACGGCAGCGTCTTCATCCTTCTCGGCCTCGCCCTGGCCTATCCCGCCTTGGGATACTTTGTCTTCAAGCAGTTTGAAAAGAAAGCAGGTGTGACTGGTGAATTCTCGAAATACTGACTTAGTTACCAGACTTACCACGGAATTTCGAGCTGCCTTCGTCAAGGAACTACGTTCATATTTTCGCCACCCAGCCTGGGTCTTGGGTGAGTTCATCAGCACTCCACTGTGGTTCTTTTTCTTCGCTCTTGGCGTGACGCTGTTCGCTCCAGTAGCTGAAACCACCACTCAGGGCGGCGGTGGATTGAGTTTCTTTTTCCTAGGGTTTGTTTTCATAATTCTTTTCAGCACAGCCGTGTGGGGAATAGGGCAGACGGTTCGGAATGAGCAGACCGCTGGAACCCTCGAACAGTTCTTCCTAGCTCCGTCGAGCCGAGTTACTCTGATCATGGGCAGGTGGGCTCGCATATTCCTGACCGACACGATCATAATCGGCTACACGACGCTGATCCTCTATCTAATCGGCGGAGGGATTGTAACTCTCTTCAACCCAGCCTTATTCCTACTAGGTCTCGGACTGTTCGAGATCGCGTTGATAGGATTTGGATTGTTCTTCGCTGGACTTACGATGCGAATCAAATCGTACAATACTATATCGAATCTGGTGTTCTTCGGTTACATGATCGTCTGTGGTCCACTCTTTCCAATCACGCTAATCCCAACGCCTTTCCGGTACGTATCGATGGCCATTCCCTTCACCTTCTTCATCGACCTAATGCGCCACGCCGCACTGTCAACGGAGACAATACTCCCAGAAACGTTCGAGTATGTTCTCTCAGTCATACTGTCCGTCTCAATGTTGCTTGTGGGATTTGCCGCCTTCAACAAGATCGAGAGGGATGCGCGCAATCAGGGGAGCCTTGCAACGAGCTAGCGCATCACGCGGCAAATTCGCCAACGTGTGGGGCTTTCTGACATTCACCAGCTCAGATGAGTTGGGTGCCACATTTGGCGCAGAATTGTGATGCTGAAGGATTTGCTGCTCCGCACTTCGGACAGAACCTGTTGTCTCCAGCCATGGCTTTCCGTGATTCAAGTAGATATGGAGAACCTCTTTTTGATCTTAGAACAATGGCTAGTATTACCACTAGGACAGCCAATGCGCCGATGATTATCAGGCTACTCTGCTGAAGTACATCCAGCAAGTTACCGGTCAGCTGAGAAGTCACTGTGACAGTTGCGGGGTTTGTTTGTTGTTGACTTGTCTGTATGAGTTCAGTCGTGAGTTGGGTTATCGAGGATTGTGTTTGGGACGTTATGGTCGCCGTCATCTGCGTCGCGGCCGTCTGGGTCTGAGTGCCCGCAGATGGGATGGTGAACGTTTGGCTTGCTGAGTTGTTGCTCGGGTTCGGATCATTTTCTGAGGAGATCGTCCAAGTAACGGTGTGGGTGCCAAGAGTCGCGATCCAAGGCGCGTTGCTGCGGCCGCTAAGAACCTGGCCTGGTGGGCCCGGGTGAGTTGCGGTCCCACTTCCACAAGATACACTATCAATCTGGCACTGTATCGCAACGGTTTGTGGCAGAGGATCAACAGTCGACAGCAGAGTCATTGACATTGTGAAATACACCGATTGACCCACCTGAGGTGACTCTGGATCAGTCCCAACCGACAGAATCGTCCAATCTGTGTGAGAAATGCCGCCAGCAGAGGTGGCTGCCGCTAGTGTCGTGAAAGTGCGTGGGCCATCTGGATCACCACTGAGCCCTGCCGTACTGAGAGCCAATATAACGTACACATACGTCGTTGAGGGCATGAGGCCTGTCAAGGTGCAGCTGACAGTAACCGCGATCATTCCTGGGGAAAGGCTTCCTGGGCAAGCGGAGGTACCGTCGCCTCCCAGCGGTTCGGAGAAGCCCGTTCCTTGCTTCCAGACGAATCTGTAGTCCGTTGAGTATCCGTTGGGATTAACAGCCCCGTGTAGGGTGGCTTCGGTCGCCGAAACTGTGGCATCACCAAGAGAAACGATAGGTCCAGCGCCGGCTACGGTTGTTGATGCAGCCAGAGTCAAGAAACTTGTTTCATCATAGTTGTAACCGTCAGCGTTTGTTGCACCCAAAGATGCATAGTAGAACGTGTAGGGTGTAAGTCCGCTCACAGGACAGGTGACGGACCGGACGGTCGAAACGGCGGGGAGCGTTCCACTACATCGAGCGGCACCGTAAGGTTCGCCTGGCCGCGCTAGGAAGAATGACCAGGAAGTCGCCAACCCGTTAGGATTTATGGTACCTGCTAGGCCTGCGAACGTAGATCCGAGACTGGGCGTCAGTATCGTCACTGTGGGAGCCACCGCAAACACGCTTGACGGTGAGATTACTGCAATCAAAACTAGAGCAGTCAGGAGACTCCTCGCTGAAGATGCTCTCATCGGCCAGTGAATGGGCTGGTTTCTCAATGAGCTCGATGATTTATCGTCAATAATGCTTGATAAGACTTCGGCAAGGCGCTGACGCCTGACTTGAAGCTAGAACAGAAAGCTCTGACTCCTTTCTCATTCTCAAATTCCATGGTTTGCATGAGGAATGATTTTTCAATGCGAATGATTCTTCCTTATTGAGAAGGTATGGCAACCACAAAGGCTTCGGTCTGCGCGCTTCTACTGTTGCTCCCCGTATTCGTGGTTCTTCCGTTAGGGCACGCCGCGGAACAGCAGCCTTGGGTCAAGTTCTCCGGCAATCCGGTATTGATGCCCACTGCCGACGCGTGGGATTCGGAGTTTGTGGTTCAACCGGCGGTCCTGTATGATCAGGTGAAGTATAGGATGTGGTACCTCGGAGGCAGGGAGGGAGTAACTGGAATAGGGTACGCGGAGTCAGACAATGGAGTGACATGGACGAAACATGGGCCCCCAGTCTTGTCCCCTGGACTTCGAGGAACATGGGACAGTACTGAGGTCGGTTTGGGATGTGTCATCTGGGACGGAACGCGTTTCTTAATGTATTATCGAGGCGCGAGCCCCATCTTCACTGGTGGAGCAATTGGCCTCGCAACATCCTCTGATGGGATCGTGTGGGTGAAGTATTCCGGCAATCCAGTTCTGAAACCAAGCTCTGTTGATCAGAAGTACATGGGTTCACCCGAAGTCCTGCAGACCTCTGCTCTCTTCAACATGTGGTACAGCGCGAGGTCCACCGATGATCCAACAACAAGTCAAGTGCAAAGGTTACTGTACGCCACATCGTTTGACGGGTTACACTGGCAAAAATACACGGGGGTGCCGAAGGTTGCGCTGGAGCCAAACTCAACAGCTGCAGTATGGGATTCCGGAAGCGTGTACTCGGTTAGCGTGTACTCCGACGGAACCAATCATGGCATGTGGTATTCGGCGCTGAATCAGACTTTCTTAGAGCCCAAGATTGGATTCGCAACCTCGAAAGACCTGACTTTATGGACGAAGTTCTCTGGCAACCCAGTCTTGGAACCGGGCCTCGGAGGCAGCTGGGACTCAGTTGGTGTAGAGAATCCTAGCATCGTAGTCGGGAAGCTTGGTTTCATGCTATTCTACGATGGGATCGGTGAAATGATCTCAGGGAGCATAGGATTCGCGCAACCACCGATGGGCTTCGAGATTCCAGAATTCGACATGACAACGCTCGGTCTCTTTGCTTGCGTCCTCATGCTGGTTGTGATCTCAATGGTCAAACCGACCTTGAGAAGAAAAAGCGTGAGTGACTGAACTCTTCCCTCATTTGGTGCATCTTTCTCGGTGGTTCATGTCCATCCGTCATAGCGCTGTCTTTGGGCTGGAGTTGGCTCTGGAAGCTTTAAGCGAAAGTTTCCATACTTAGAACACGTTCAAAGGCGCGTTAGATTGACCGCCACGCTTCGACTGGGCTACTGGGCTGCCCAAGAGCAGTATGATCCTCAACGGTTGCTGCAGTATGCGGTACGCGCTGAGGTGGTCGGCTTTGACATAATCGTTACGAGCGACCACTTTCATCCTTGGGGGGACACGGGGGGCCAAGCAGGGTTTCCGTGGGTATGGCTTGCCGCCGCGGCAGAGAAGACTAGGAAAGTCGAGGTGGGCACGGCCGTTACAACTCCCATGTTCCGTTATCACCCAGCGCTAGTTGCGCAGGCATTCGCAACTCTCGACAACTTGTATCCTGGTCGAATCTTCGTGACACTGGGCACGGGGCATGCGATGAATGAGATCCCCTTGGGGTTCAAATGGCCAGGATTTGATGAGAAGATCGGACGTCTGCAAGAAGCGCTGGAAATAATCCAGAAACTCTGGAAGGGCGACTTTGTGACCTTCGAGGGTAAATACTACCAACTGAATCGAGCCAAATTGTACACGAAACCAAAAATGGCTATTCCAGTCTACCTAGCAACCTCGAACGAGCGAGTTGCAAGAATCGCAGGACAATTCTGCGATGGAATCCTCACGAACCCAAGAGGGCTTGAACGATTCAGAAGAATTGTAAGCGCGATGGAAAAGGGGGCTATCAAGGTCGGACGCGATCCCTCGAAGATGAGCAAGAGCATGGAGTTCAAAGTTGCCTATGATATTGATTACAGCCGAGCGTTGAAATCGGCGATGTTTTGGGCGACAAGCGCGATTCCAAGGGAGAAGAGAGAGAACGTATGGGATCCTCGCGAGCTTGAGGCCCTTGTGGGCGCGGAGGAAGAGAAGAAGGTCAAGGAATCCTGGTTAATCACGACGGACTCGGATGACATCATAAAGAGATTGGGAGAATTTCTGAAAATGGGCTTTGATCGAGTGTACATTCACAGTGCCAGCCCAATTGAGGAACGATTTCTGAACTTACTTGGTCGCGAGATCCTTCCATGGATGCGAGAATACTACCAAAGCCTCTTCCGACCAGTTCACCCAGTGGCCGTAGAATAGAGGACTGTTCGAAGAGCTCTAATGATATGCGGTAGGTGGTTGTTGGGAATTGCAGCGCGAATACCCCAACCACCCCCGAGTCGCCGTGGGCGTCGTCGCGGTCAGAAACTCGAGAATTCTCCTCGTACGACGCGGACAGGAGCCTAGCAAGGGATTATGGTCAGTTCCTGGAGGTTTGATCGAGTTGGGAGAGACGATCGAGGAAGCTGCTCAGAGAGAGGTTAGAGAAGAGGCTGGAATTCTTGTGCGAATCGATAGGCTACTCGATGTGGCAGACAACATTGTCCGTGACGATCAGGGCAAGACGCGGTTTCATTACGTCCTCGTAGACTATGTTGCACACCCGATCACAACCTCGCTGAAAGCATCATCAGATGCGTCTGAAGCTAGATGGGTGCGTTTCGAGGATCTTGAGAACTACCCGCTAACAAGAGGCGCACTGAAACTCATTGGAAAAATCAGTGGATCGAGAGTGAGCGGCAGACAAAGAAGAAGACGGCCACAAGCAAAGTTCAGACAACGATCTGACCGCTAGACAAAGCATCCAGACGATGCGAACTGTTATAGAAGTTCTCAGCAGAAGAATCAAAGAAAAAAGGTTCGATCAACGGCAACGTACGGTTGTTGCCGCTCAGGGCTCTTATGCCTGATATTCGTCAGCTGCTCTCTCAGCACGGCTCGATTCCTCACCGATGCGCATCTTGACCTTGCGTTTCTTCGCCAACCCAACTCACCTCCACATCATAAGACTAAGCACAAACGTGGTTGTGGAAGGTCCCGTTCTAACTATAAAAGGCCAGTTGGAGAAATGAAGACAAGTGGAGCAAATGGAGGAAATTCTGCTTTTCTACTTGGTAGAGAAATTCCTCCTATGCGCGCCGATCCGTCACTCTGCGTGTCTAGGAGAGACGGCTCACACATGGTAACAGCGCTTAGCAGATAACTGAAGCCCTTAAGAATCGTCGCCAGTCTTGCTTCCACTGGAAATTCTTGCAGCCATACATCGGACTAGAGGCTGAGCCTAGCGCTCGACAGATACTGTTCCAAGTGTTGAGGGAAGAGGGACCGAAGCCTACCTGACGCTAGGGGGAACACGACATAGTATGTCGCTCGCCTCCTTTTGCCGACTTGGCCGAATTTAGAGCACTCGTAGACAGTGTCCTGTTCATAACCGTGGAAACGCGTGGCATAGTTGCTAACAGCACCACCTACACAATTCTGGACCATCTGCGAAAGCAGACGGATGCGAAAACAGCGGCCTTTTGCTTCATACGCTCTGGGGAGCTCCGTTCCAGAGGGTCTTTAGACAAAATGATACGCAGTCTGCTGGGGTTGGATTCAATTCTCTCGGTCTGCATGGTTTCTGAAGATGCTTAAGAGGATCAGGTCGTGGCGGCAACAGTCTGCCCTGCCACCGAGCGCCTCTCTAATTCTTTCTCGGCGGCGCAGGCAACATGGGAATTCCAGTCCTCCAATGACATCGGGGGCTTCTCCCTCAAATACAGCCACATAACTAACACACGGCGGTTCAGCGACCCAGAAAGCATCGCCAAGTCCATCAGCTCGCCATCCGACAGACTGCGCAGATTCACGGTGGCGTCAGTGTCTTCTTGTTGCACGGCTCAGTCTTCCGTAACTGGACGAATCGGACGTTTTTCGATTCTATTATCCTCTTGTTCCAGAGGTGGGATTATTCTATTTTTGGGAAATTTCAAGCTCGCGGAACAGGCATGTTCCAAGAATGGTTATGATGTTACGGAATGATGCCACTTCAGGATGTATTCTGGGAGCCTGAGACCTCGTTCCGCCACCTTCTCAACCAGATAGATCGGAAGAGGACTGAGAGCGAACGCGGCTTTCACATAGAAGCTGTTCGGCCTGCCCTCTAGTCCATTCCCCTTTATCGTGAAGGACAGGTCAGAGGCTGCGGCGATCGTGCTATCTGGATTTCCTACAACGGACGCCACGATTGCACCCATTCGTTTGAAGTTCTTGCACCAGCCTGCCACGATTTCGGTCTCACCGCTATGCGATATTACCACTAGGACATCGCCTGCGCGCGGGCCTGGAGTATTCGATTCTCCGGCCACGTAGATCTGATCTCCCATAGCGCGTTTCACATGACCGATACGTACTGCGGTCATTCGAGCCACCTCCCTGCCACTCCCCAGACCCACGAAGAAACATGAATGGCGCTGTTCCAGTGCATCAACGAGAGACTTGAAGAAGTTCGACGCCACCATCTCATCCACCAGAGAGCCAATCTCAGTGAAGAGTTCCTTCGACCTAGCGATCACCCGTTCAGGTTGAGCTTCCTCGTACAGGGCCTCTGCAATCGCTTGAAACAAGACCCCCGTTCCCAAGATGAAGAGATCCTCCATTATTCCAGTTGTTCGGAATTCTCGGGACTCAGACGGCGCCTCGTCGGGCTCGCGACCTTTGAGGAGGAGCACGTTTCCATATCGCGCCCCAAGCTTCCCGATAGGTGATTCGCGGTCAGAGGTGATCACGTTGATTCGGAAATCTCGCGAATTTCCCTCCTGGGCGATACACATCGCCAATTGTTGAGCATCCAATAGTGGCATCAGCGACTTCCCGCTACCCGTATTGATCAACAAGCAGACTTGTCCGAAGCGCTGTCTGAGAATCGGCGCGGCCTCGATCACGTTTCGGCCTGGAAAACCAATATCCCCTCGGTCCAGAACTAGCTTTCCTCTACGCATCTTTGCCATTTCGCTGCATGCGATACTGAGAGCACCCTTCGATCTCCCTTCTCCCGATGGGAGGATAACCCCTGCACCCTTGATGTCATGGTAAAGCGCCTCGATCTCACTCCGCTTAGCCTGCTCCAGATTCTGAAATATCCGATTCACAAAGGTCATGCTACTGATTTCGGATACCATTCTCCTCCTCACATCGCGCGCCTAGGCGCCAATTCACTCATGTTACACCGCAAATAAGTGGTTTCGCTCCCTCGTCAACATTAGTCCGATTGCGTGACCATACTCGCGATGTGTATTGCCTAATTCAACAACCTAGGACGAAAAGTCATTTTTCCTCCGAAACGTATGGTTTCACCGCCGATTCCCATCGCCGATCTCTGTCAGAAAATACTTTCTCAAATGATTGTGGAAGAATATACTTGGTCTACTATGTCTCACGCGTCGTACGAATCAAAACTGACTTCTTTTCAGGTGCGGTAACTGCGGTGTTCTCTTAAGTACGATCACGAGAACCCCACGTTCGAGGTTCGTCTGACTGTGAAAACCCAGCAGTGGGTTCCGCAACAGACAGCCTCTATGATGAACACGTGGCATTCGGAAATCAGAAATATCATAGGTTCATCCTCACCGAGCAAGAAGACCGTTCTAGTCGGAATGGGTCATCCGCTTCGAAGCGACGATTACACGGGCAGCTACATCATAAAGAAAGTAATCGTCCACTCGAGCGGCGAATCAGACCATGTTCTACTATTCGACGGCGAAGACAATGTTGAGAACTTGATCACAACAATCGCTCGACTAGAACCACAGAACGTGATCTTTATCGACGCTTGCGAGATGAAGAAACACGCCGGCGAAACAACGCTAATTCCAGTGGGCCAGACTGAGTTTCCGTTCTTCACAACGCATGGTGTCCCGCTCAAGCTGCTAGCCGATCAGATCCTGCCCAGAAGTAATGTTTGGTTGCTGGCCGTCCAACCAGAGGGGACGGATTTCGGTGAACAACTATCCACGACGATACGCGTCGTGGCAGATTCGATTGCAGATTTCCTCGTGAAACTTCTCAAGGAGAAGAGTATGCAATTTGATAGTTAGCCTAGACTTTGTGGTCGTGATCTGGTCAGTCATTCTGTTCGTTTTGGCCTTCTACTTTGCCGTCGGAAGACTGGGCAAAGTCAGTACTGGGAAGGGAACCAAGTTCGAGGCTTTCGCGGGTGGTGAGGAGCTACCTCCGGAACGAGGGAAGTATCATTCGGAACTCTTCGTGTATGCAGCTCTCTTTGTTGCTTTCGAGGTTGTTGGACTATTGCTAGCAAGTTCAATTGCTGCCAGAGGCGCATTGTGGCCCTTGCTCTTCACTTTGGCGGGCGGCTTCTCACTATTCGTTTTGATGGTCTGGCTCGTCGGAACCGGAGGTGCGGAGCTTGCTTGAGACACTTGCAACATGGTCTAGGAAGCGATCTCCTTGGGTTTTCCACATAAACGCATCCTCATGCAATGGTTGCGACATTGAACTCGTAGCAAGTCTCACACCTCGTTACGATATTGAGAGGTTCGGAGCGGTACTTGTTCCAAGTCCGCGACACGCGGATGTTCTCATTGTCACAGGAACAGTGAATGCGCAAACGAAGGACCGGTTGCGACGTGTCTACGAGCAAATGCCCGAACCGAAGCACGTCATTGCCCTCGGAGCCTGTGCAGCGGCTGGCGGTGTCTTCAAAGGATGCTACAATGTGGGCCAAGGAGTTCAAGACGTGATTCCGGTTGACATGTTCATTCCAGGTTGTCCACCGAGACCCGAGGCGATAATGTACGGCGTACTCAAACTGCTGGGGGAGGTCAAATGAGCGAGGTTCTTGAACGGGAAGTGGAGAAACTGGCAGTTCACGCGAAAACGAAGAAGGTGCAGCTTCGCAAAGGCGAAACCATGGTCGAAGTCGACCAAGATCGACTGGAGGACTTCGTCTCACGGCTCGTCAATCAACTCAACGTACGCCACCTTACGACAATCACCGGCCTAGACATTGGACAAAACATCGAAATCATCTACCATTTCTGGCTCGAGAAGGACACGATTCACATTAAGACCATCATTCCAAAGACAAAACCTACAGCTGTCTCGATAGTCCAGATCGTTCCGGGCGCGATCTTGTACGAAATGGAAATTCACGATATGTTCGGCGTAACGTTCACAGGCAATCCGTGGATGGACAGGAAGCTCCTTCTACCCGACTCTTGGCCAGCCGATCTCCCTCCGCCTCTGCTCAAGACAGTGAAGCCCACCGAGATCAGGAAACGATTAGGCTTGGAGGTTGAAACGAAATGAGTCAAAGCGAGGACAAGATCGGAACCGCTCAGAAAGTCGGGTCCGCAGGGCTAATGAAATACTCCGCAGAGAACTTGGTCCCCTTTGGTCCGATACACCCGGCTTTGAAGGAACCTGAGTACTTCAAGCTCCTCTTGGAAGGCGAGAAGATCGTTGAGGTAATCCCAAGAATCGGGTATGTTCATCGAGGCTTAGAGAAGGCTGCGGAGTCTCGTCCCTGGGTCCAGAACATGTACATGTTCGAAAGGACCTGTGGAATTTGCAGTTTCGTACACAGTTTGACCTATGGGCAAGCTGTGGAGTCCTTATTGATGTATGAGGTGCCTCGCCGAGCGAAGTTCATTCGTACAATTATCGCTGAACTCGAACGTATACACAGTCACCTGCTCTGGGTCGGCCTGATGGGGCATTGGGCGGGCTTCGAGACGCTCTTCATGTGGGTTTGGCGCGATCGCGAAGTCGTCCTGGACCTCGTCGAAGCGATTTCGGGTAACCGAGTGCACAAGTCGATGAACGCATTCTGCGGCGTGAGGCGTGACATGCCTGAAAGAATGGAAGATCGAATCGTTGAACGAATGAAATTCCTCGTCGACAGAGCGAACTACTACAAGGAAATAGTGGACACCGAGCAGACAATGCTTGAGAGAACCGAAGGCATAGGCACGATAAGCGCGGACACGGCGGAGAAGTTGTGCGCAGTTGGGCCGATGGCCCGCTACGTGGGATTGAGACGCGACATCCGGCTTAACGACCCTTACGCCGCCTATGACGAGGTGCCGTTCGATATCGTCACGAGCAAAGAAGGCGACGTGCACGCACTTCTGAAACTGCGGCTTGACGAGATGATTGTGTCAGCCAACATTGTCAGTTATGCGGTGAAGCACATTCCCGACGGACCGATTAGAGTGAAGATCCCTCCAATTATCCCTGCAGGTGAACACTCATCGCACAGTGAAGCTCCGCGAGGCGAGATATTCTACTATGTGAAATCCTCTGGGGGCAGAACGCCGGAACGGGTGAAGTCACGCCAACCCACCATGGCGAACCTTCCGACTGCACTTGAGATCCTGAAGGGGCAAACCATCGCAGATGTTCCTGTAGTTCTGACAGCAATTGATCCTTGCTTCGGATGTATGGACCGCATGTCCTTCCTCGACATCGAGTCGAATCGGCGCTGGACATGGTCTGGTGAGCAGCTGAGAAAGTATGGGATAGATTACTACTTTCCAGATAGGGCGAGGAAGACATGATTCCGGAAATTCTTGAGGCAATCATCTTTCCAGGCGTCCTCTTCACAATCGCTCTAGGATTTCTGTTCGATTGGCTCGACAGAAAGACCGCTGCAAGAATGCAGGGCAGAATCGGGCCCAAAATCACCGGGCCGTCGGGAATACTTCAGCCGCTGGCAGACTTCCTCAAACTCTTATTCAAAGAAGAGATAATTCCCTCTCACGCGGACAGGATCATCTTTCTCTTCGCGCCCGCACTCTACTTTCTAGCTCCTCTACTGTCAATGCTCTTCATCCCGATTATTGGGCCAACTCCACTTGCTGGATTCGAGTTCGACCTTCTCGCCATACTGTTCTTTCTCTCGTATGCAGCGTTTGTTGTGGCGATCTTGAGCTATTCATCCGCCAGCAGTTTCACAACCGTAGCCACCGGAAGACTCGTGCTGCAATACGTGAGCTATGAAATCCCGTTCGTTCTGGCCATCGTCACCGCAGCGCTTTACTCTAGGAGCCTGTCGATCGAAGGCATCGTCGCATCCCAAACGGGGCTCTGGAACATATTCGTCATACCCTTCGCCTTCGCAGTTTACATCATCGCTCTCATGGCTGAGCTTGAGAAGCCACCGTTCGATATACCAAGCGCCAAAACCGAAATTGTCGCAGGATGGCTCACCGAATTCTCAGGCCGAGCACTGTCTTTCCTGAAACTGACTAAAGAGGTGAGCTATGTCTTCGGTTCCGCGTTGGCCGTATCACTCTTTCTGGGTGGCGGATTGGGCCCGGGAATTCCGAGAGTACCATCATCGATCCTCTATTTCGTTTACTTCATGGTGAAACTATTACTCGTTGGCTTCCTGATCTTCGTTCTCAAAACATCGCTTGCACGGCTCAAGATTGAGCAAGCGACGGAGCTGTTTTGGAAAATCCTAACTCCCATCAGCTTAGCGCAACTCGCACTCGTTCTCTTTCTTATTCAAGGAGGATTACTAGTTGCCACGTAGACGAGCCGGCGCTGCCATACCCGAAATGTTCCGCACGATGCTCGAGAAACCGAGCACGCGGGCATACCCCTACCAGCCAGTACAATTGCCAGAGCGTTTCCGCGGAAAACTCGAGATCGACCCCGACCGCTGCACGGGCTGCCAAGTATGCGCGATGGTCTGCCCTGCCAGCGTTATCACCATGATCGACATTGGAACGCGCAAAGTTGGCGACAGAGAGCTTCCAGTGAAGCGCCCAATCTTCGATTTGGCCACATGTATTTTCTGCGGGGAATGTGTCGACAACTGTGCCTTCAAGGCATTGGAGTTGACAAAGAAGTTCGAGCTGGCGACGCCGAACAAGGAAGACCTCGTCATGAGGAAGGCGCTCTCAAAATGACGTATGAGATCACGCTCGCGCTTGGTGTCATGTTGGTGGGCGTTACGGTCGTCGCTTTGCTCGTTCGTAGACTGGTCTGGTCGCTGATTCTGCTCTTCTACTCGAGCATTGTTTTCGGAGCCCTATTGATAAGTTACGGTGCCGCCTTCGCGGGTCTGTTCCATATCATAACATTCGCTGGCGCCGTTTCGGTGCTATTCATGGTCATCCTCATGATTGTTGGAGCAGAGGCATGGGGATACGCAGACAAGCTCGGAAGAGACAACATGCTGGGAATGGGCTTGGCCATACTGGCCGCGATTCCACTGGTTCTGCTCGTCTCCAACTTCGAAGCACTTCCCAACAGAATCAGCGAGCAGACACAACTATCAAGTCTGGCAACCCGGCCTGATGGAGCACTTGGCTTCTTGTGGCTGCTCCGAGCCTGGGACCTGTTGCTGGTTGTTGTGCTAGTCGCAGCGGCGATGATGGGTGTGATGAACCTATTCTCAAAGGAGGGAGGGGATGAGAGATGAACGAACAGCAACTGCTCCAAGTCTTCGCCGCATTGCTCTTCATGTCCGGATTTGGAGCAATCGCGACTACAAAAAACCTAGTCAAGATGATTATGGGCTTCCAAGTAATGATCTGGGGCGTAAACCTCGCGCTGTTCGCGGGCGGCCTCATTGACGGCCAAGCGTCTCTCTTCTCTACATCGCTGGTTGTTGTCTCGATTTCTGTTGGCGCCAGCATCGAAGCATTAGCCTTGTCACTAGCCGTCCTTGCCTTTCGAAGATATGGAACTCTGAACCCGTGGGAGATACGGAGGCTCAAGCATTGACGAGTTTCTACGCCGAATGGCTTGTCTGGTCTCTACCTTTTGTCGCGATTCCATTCGTCCTCTTGCTCTCTCGATGGCCAAAGATCAGAGACTGGTTCGCTGCAGCCGTCGTCGGTTCCACTTTCCTGCTCGCACTTAGCCTCCTGATAGAGGTGCAAGCAGCCAACACCGTCACATCCTCGATCCCGTGGCTTTCGGCCTATGGCTTTACGGTGACTGCTCACATCGATGGTCTTGCAGCTTTCCTGATAGTAGTCGTGAACTTTCTCGGCTTTTTGATCGTGCTGTACTCACAGGGTTACATGAGGCATGAAAATGGACAGCCCAGGTACTACTCGCTTGTACTGCTCTTCATCGGCGCAATGACGGGGCTAGTCGCCGCGGGCAATTTTCTGCAGCTCTACATTTTCTGGGAGATTGTCGGTATCTGCTCAGCCTTCCTCATTTCATTCTGGTACGATAGACCCGAAGCCGTGAGAGCCGGCCTCAAAGCTTTCTTGGTGACCAGGGTCGGCGATGCGGCACTTCTCATCGGATTTGTCTGGCTCTATGTGACAACGGGCACTGTTGACTTCCAGAAGCTCGGTACTCTCGCTGATCAGGGCGTGATTCCCCTCTCTCTGCTTACGATGATTGGATTTTTGATTCTCATTGGTGCAATGGGGAAATCAGCGCAGGTTCCTCTCCACGTGTGGCTGCCAGACGCGATGGAAGGTCCCACAACGGTTAGCGCGTTGATTCACGCAGCGACGATGGTGAACGCCGGAGTATACTTGGTCGCGCGAACGTACCCGATCTTCTCCGTTAGTCAAACATGGCTAACCGCTGTTGGTTGGGTTGGCGTGATCTCGGCCCTTCTGGCAGCGAGCGTCGCAACGGTCACCATGGACATCAAACGGGTCTTGGCGTATTCGACGATCAGCCAGCTTGGGCTCATGTTTGCGGCTCTAGGAACAGGCACACCGGGTGGCTGGTTCGCGTCCCAATTCCATCTAATGAGCCAAGGCTTCTTCAAAGCACTTGGTTTCTTGGCGGCTGGTTCAATCATTCACATGCTCGGAACCCGTGACATGGCTGAGATGGGAGGGCTTCGGAAACGCATGCCCCTCACGTTTGTCGCGTTTCTGTTTTCCACTTTGGCGCTTGCAGGTGTGCCCCCGTTCGTGGGATTCTGGAGCAAGGACCTGATTATCACGGAGCTATCTCTCGCGAACCTGAACTTGCAAGCTGCACTCGTCTTAGTTGTGTCAGTTCTCACAGCGTTCTACATGTTCAGAGCATTGTTCAAGGTCTTCTTTGGGTCAGAGAGCAGGATGGCTCAACAGAAAGGCCTCCACGAAGCCCCCAAGATAATGACGATTCCACTCGTAATACTGAGCATTTGCGTGCTGGCGCTAGGCTTCACAGAGGATTGGGCTTCTGGACTGCTCGGATTAGAGGAGACGTTGGCCTTCGCTCTCCCGATCGTAGGCGCCTCGATACTCGCAATCATCGTTGGATTCACACCGGCATACTTCGCATTCTACCAAGGAAGACCAAACCCGCAAAAATACCTCCAGGAACATCCAGCCCTGGGATCCGTTCGCAAAGCAATGTTGGCGGGTTATGGGTTCGACGCACTGTACCTCGCCGTTTTCGCTAAACCGTTCGCGCGCATCTCGAATGCGGTTCGTAGCATTCAGACCGGGATTCTCGCGAAGAATTTGTGGCCGATGCTCGCGGTGCTACTGCTCCTAGTGATCTGGATGGTGATGAACCTGTGAGCTACGACTGGACGATAGTTTTAGCGACGTTCTTCCCGGGGTTCGTGGGCGCTTTCGCGATTCTCATACTAGACCTGCTTGTCAGAAACAGAACTGGTCGGCGTTCCGCCGTAAGCGGGATCATTGCACTAGTAAGTTTCGCTTTCATCACCTACGGTAACTGGCTGCAGGCAACACTGGTGCTGACGAGTGGGAGAGCACTCCTCATTCACCTTGAACCAAGCCTGCTCGCCACGACGTTAACTCTGACCCCGCTCGGCGTTTACATTTCCTCCATAGCCTTGATGCTCTCGATTCTGATCAGCGTCTATTCTATCGCCTACTTCTCGAAGGAGAGCTCGTCAGCAGTGTTCCAATCGCTCATTCTGTTGCTCTATCTGGGTATATACGGAGTGACTATCGCCAGCGACCTGCTCACCTTCTTCATCGCGTGGGAGGCGATGAGTGTCGCAGCTTACGGGTTGGTTGCATTTCACAAGCACAGTTGGGAAGCGATTGAGGCAACAGTCAAGTATCTCTTAATGAGCGGAATCGGAAGTCTCACTGCTCTATACGGAATAGCGTTAGTGTATGGACTCACTGGTACCCTGAACATCGACTCATTCACAAGCGCTTTTGGAGAGCCGACACCCATTGAAATCTTAGCGGTTGTTCTGATTTTCATGGGCTTTGGCGTTGAGGCAGCCGTGGCGCCTTTGCACATGTGGTTGCCCGACGCTCACCCTGCGGCCCCGAGCCCGATGAGTGCTCTGCTCTCTGGAATCATAATCGAGGTGGGAGGTTTCGCATTCATCCGCATACTCGGCGGCATTCTGACGTTACCATCATACGTTACTCTGACTCAGCCGATCCTCGCGACAGCAGCCGTCGTGACCATGTTTGTCGGCAACCTGTCAGCACTGCAACAAGACGATTTGAAGAGACTGCTGGCCTACTCAAGCATCGCACAGGTCGGATACATCCTGCTGGGAATTGCTGCGCTGACGCCGAACGGTTTCTCTGCAAGCGTCTTCCACATTTGGAACCACGCCCTTCTCAAGGCTACCTTATTCCTTCTAGCAGGCGTTGTCACCTACCTAATCGGGACAAGAAGTCTAACCCAAATGGCTGGTTTGGGGAGAAGAAGCCCGATCCTAGCTGCGTTATTCGCGCTGAGCGCGCTGGCGATGACAGGTGTTCCTCCCTTCGGATTATTCTGGAGCGAATTCCTGATTATTCTATCGAGTCTGGCGGTACAATCCCCCATGCTGGACGCCGCCGTTGTCCTCATGCTTGTTAACCTGCTAATCTCAATAGCTTACTACTTCCGGGTGATCCGAGTCATAGCGTTCGCGAAACCCACCACTGCCCTGAATGGCGGTGGCAGGCTGAGGATTCCCATCATGCTTATCGTTCCCTGCATGATTCTCGTAGCATTAAGTTTGATTACAGGCCTGTATCCCAACCTGCTCTATCAACCTGCCGTGGATGCGATCAATAGTATTCTTAGACAATCGTCATGCGGATGTGGATGAGATGAGCAAGAGAGGAAGAGAACGAATCATAAAGGACATTGAGACCGTCGACCAAGCCATCAAAGCGGAAAAAGACGTCGAGTCAGGATATCATGGTGTGATCGAGGAGAATCTAAGCTACTGGCTTGCAGTCGAAGAGGACATGATCGAGAGCTACACAAACCTACTCCAACACTCCGACAGCAGAAAGATCAAAACGACCCTCAGTCGAATAGTCGAGGATTCAAAGAATCACGTGCGAATCCTCACCTCCATCAGAAAAAGCTTCGCAAAAATAGTGAGCGACGAACTACGCCATGCGAAAATGCTAGAGGATCTCAGAGGAGAATTCAAGAAATAGTGAATTTTCCTGTCGCGCCAACCCACACGCCGCTATGAGTTACCTAGCCTATTCTCGCATGTCTCTAGGATACCTGTATTTCAGAACGCAAACGATCGTGAAGATCGCGATGCCAAGTGGAATGAGGTTAGTCTGAAACTCTGGCACTTCTGTTGTTGCTGATGTGCTCGTTTGCGAAAGTATAGCGCTAGGAACGTAAGCGCCCGAAGGCATCGTTGTACTGTCAAAGTAGATCGTGAATTGCCATCCTGACCTCTGTGCTCCTGCGCCGGCAAGAAAGACTAGGGTCCGTCCGGCTCCAAAAGCGTGCTTCGTGATCCTGAATGAGCCACCGAAGATGGCCGTGGAATAAAGAGCGGGTGAACTTCCAAGGTTGAATCCAAAGCCGCCGTTCACCTTGTAGTTCAGCACACAGATATCGTGCGGATTTTGAGGATTCATATCAGCAATGGCGAAGAAGTATCCGCCTCCAAGGCCCGGGCTGTCGCTGCCACTCATCCAGACATCAATCTGAACCTCGCCATCAATCTGAACATTGGTCGAAACGGGAAGCATCCAGAGAACGAATCCGAAGCTAGCCGCCTGCATTTCAGACGAAACCTGCAGCGGGCACTCCGCCGTTCCAAGACTCGCGAGACTCGAGGCCGATATTGAAGCAGTAAGTGACTGAGCTACTCCGGAACCCGCAGGTGGATTCGCGTCGACTCCCTCGTAGTAATATTCTGATCCACTCACACCGAAGATGGAAACATCCAACCTCGGCAATTGCCCGTGAAAGTAAACATGACTACCCGAACCTTGAGAACTTGCCGGAACCAACTGCGCACTCAAAGCAATGTAGAGACCAGTTGAAAGGACCAAAAGCAAGGTCACAGCTCGATAACCGGGCAAATCAACTCCACAACAACCGATGCAGCCGGCTTGGCAAGAAAAACGTTTACGATTGCACCGAAATCAGTGTCATTAATCCTTTCGTGAAGAAAGGACTGAACAAGGATTTCCAACTGCAAGCCTTGCACGCCGCGCTCAACCACATACAGGATCTGTATGCTGACGACATCTCGCTCGAGGTCTTCAAGAAGAATCAGAGCAAGCTATTCTCGCTGGAGCTGATGAGCCAGTTCTTCCTGAGCTGGCTCAAAGATGAACCAGTCAAATCAATTGACGCCGTGAGAGACGGATGGGCGAACGCATCAATCATGCTCAACAACACGTTTGCGCTTAGCAACATGGAGAGGCATGGGATACCTGATTCACAGAACAAAGCTGCGAAACTAAATGACACATTCCTTGCGCGCATTAACCCCAAGGCGGCGCGGAAATTCGATTACTTCCACAAGCTCATGGTCGGCTTGAAGGAAGAGATAAGTGAGGCAGAATTCAAGGGTCTCTTGGATGAATATTCGATCAATTTCGTCGCTGTAGCTCGCGGGGTTTGAAGCATCACTCTAGCTGAGTTTCGCGCATAATCGCTTTGCAAGCGTTCTTTCGATGGTCTTGCCACTCTTGCCGAAGGTGCGTTCGAGAATCAGTAGAAAGTCACCGAGGCGTCTTGGTATATCTTCGCGTCCAATGTAGTAGTTTCTCTCCAGAAAGTCATAGAATGTCTCACGTACCTGCTTTCCGAGTAGATCAGCGAGAACTTCATCTAGTGACTCCAGCAGAAGTCTATCCACATCCTTCTTGTCAACGGTTACTCCATTTGAGAGAAGCACCGATAATGGCGACGGAGCATCGCTCACTTGATCTTGCACCTTGAACACCTCGAAGAGTCATCCAATGTTTCGCGACCTGATTACCCCAACCTCGCTACCGTCACACCTTGTTTTTCGAAGATCAGTTGATTGTTGAAAACTCCGCGAATGCTTGCGATGTCTCTAGAGTCATGGGCTGAAGGGTTCAGGAGGAAGATTGCTGTGATTCTGGATTCATCAAGTGTTTTGAGGGCTGATTGAACGAACTGGTACACGTTGTTCGGCGCGTCTTCTGGACTGGTTTCATTCAGAGCGAGATTGGTGAGGCTGTCGATGACCATGCTGAGCGGTCCTTCAGAATTCTCCTTAAGGATCGGGAGAAGTTCACGTGCTCTCTCTAGGTCTACGAATTTGACTCCCTGATCTCCTTCGAGGGCTTGGCGAATGCTGCTGCCCTTCTGCGTCATGATGACGACAGATTCTCCGAGGAAGGCGCATTCCATTGCAAAATCCCTGACCAACCTCTCGTAGTCGGTGCGTGGCTCAAACTCGAGTAGGAACTTCTTGCCTGACAATTTGCCATGGTCGACGCCGAGCTGTTTTGAGAACTTCCATCCTTTAGCCTCGCCCAAGCATCTCTTTATCTCTGTGAGTAGCCCGATGTTGTTGAAGGGCTTCGTCAGGTGCGCGCTCGCTCCGGCTTCCGCGGTCAGCTTCTTGTCAACATCTCTTCCGAGTGCGCTGAATATGATGACCGGCGTGTGTCTTGTCCTTGGCTGATTCTTCAGGTACCTGCAGATCTCGAGGCCACTTTTGCCCGGCATCATTAGATCCAGTAGAACGAGATCTGGAGCCTCAACTTCTGCCAACCGGAGCGCCTCGTCTCCGGACAGCGCTGGGACGACTTGGTATCCTTCCGCCTCCAGCACGAGTTTGAGGAGGCTGATGATGTCAGGTTCGTCGTCGACGATCAGGAGCTTATCCATGAACTTTCACCCATTCCTCCCTTGATTTTGGAAGCGTGAAGGCGAAGGTCGAGCCTTGACCTTTGCCGATGGATGTGGCCCAGATCGTCCCTCCTTGCGCCTCGACAAGCTTTCTCGTAAGACTAAGGCCAAGACCTGTACCCTTGAAGTATCGAGGTTTCTCGATCGTCGCGAAAGGCTCGAACACCCGTTCTAGGTCGCTCTTGTCGATTCCGATTCCGCTGTCGCTGACTGAAACCGTAGCAATTGTGCCGTCCTCTTCGACTCGGATGATTATGCTGCCGCCGTTGGGCGAAAACTTGTTTGCGTTAGTTAGTAGGTTCATCAGGATCTCGTTTAGTCTGAGCCTATCGCTGACGACCGGGAAAGACTTCCCTGGGATCTCAAGCCTCACTTCCTGCCCTCTATCTCTCAAAAGCGGTTGAATCTCTTCTAGGCAATTCCGGATTACCTCTTGGAGGTCCAATGTCTCAAACTTGAACTCTAATCGGCCGGTTTCAACATCCTGAACACTGAGCAAATCGTTCGTCAATTCAAGAAGCCTGTCGGTGTTCCGCTTCACGACCTCGATCTTAGATCTTAGATCGCCCGACAAGTCGCCTTCTTTAGTGAGGATGTGGTCGACGTATCCCTTGATCGACACTAAGGGAGTTCGAAGCTCGTGAGTTACGGCCACGATGAAATGGCTCTTCATGTTCTGTAGGTGCCTGTGTTCAGTGATGTCGCGCATTATGGCGTCGATTCCATGCATTTCCACAAATATGCCATCAATGAATTCGATTCTCCCGTTCACGTTGAGAGTGGCCTTCGGGTATTCCCGTACCCAAACGGTTCGCCCATCAGCTCTTTGGAGTTCAAACTCCGCGAAGACGGACTCTTTCCTGAGTTTCTCCAAATGCTCCCGACGGTCGAGTTTGTTGGTGTAGACATCATTCAAGTTGATGTTTTGAAGGTCGCTGGGATTCTTATATCCAAGAATTTGCGCGAATTGGTGGTTAGCGTGGAGAATTTTCCCATCGGCCGTCGCTCTGTAGACACCTACGGGCAGGTTGTTAAGGAGCGATAGCTGGGCTCCGGCGGATTTGTTGACTTCATCTATCTTCAATTGCTGAAGTCTCAGCTTTCGCGATGTTGACATGCGCGAAAGCTCCGTGAGCGTGAGTGCTAAGACCACAACAGCCATCATCATATAGGCTAGGTTCGGCAGAGTGGCGTAGCCAAATGCCGCCGCTAGCGCCCAAAGCGCCAAGCCTGCGGACGAAAGAATGGCGATCGTTTTCAGTGCCAACTCAGCCTTGTCTCCCAATTCTTCCTAGCTGCACGGTGAAGCGGTCAGCTATGATGATTGAAAGAGCCCGGAAGGAACCTAATTGGTTCTGTAACCACCTGTCATCACGCGGAGTGACGGAAGCGCCATGAACGAAGTTACCTTGCACAACTTGTGAGCCACTCCTTCCCAGCTAGAGAGACGCCTAACCTCTGAAAACGCTCAGTTCTCGATCCTTACCTTGCCCTTCTTGACTAGGACGTTGCCATGGGCTGAGACGAAAACAAGCCGATCCCCCGAGTTCAGCCCTAGTAAGTCTCTGACAATCCTCGGTATCGTCGCCTGAAACTTCTCGGTGACCTTTGAATCACCTAGGACCTTCAAGGGAGGAACCCCGATTGTAACAAAGTAATCAGGTAGGAATATGCGATGTGTTACCGCGGAGAGCTCACGCTCGTGACAGAAAGTGAGCCCCTCTGCTGACCGCGATCGCTCACCGAATTTCGTGTGATTGCGTCTTAGGCGGGTTTTGATACTCCCAAAACCAAAGTTATCAGCCGGAGACTGCAACTGGCATCTCGTACTTCAAAGAACACGACCTGCAGCACAGCGTGCTGACAACATCCGCGCGCTTGGGAACCATGATAATGTACAGGCGGCTGGGCTATGGAGCTTAGTAGGTCGCATGTTGCGGTGAAGTACCCTAACCAAAGGCGCACGTCCAAATTCCCTCGACATCCGAGTCCGTTCTTTCTCGGAGGACGATAGACCTCGCGTGGTCACCGTCTACAGAGCACTGGTTGACGGGAGTTGCGGGCTCATCTTCAGACCCGACAACTTTCTAGAAGATCGCAGATTTTTCGCTGTCGAAATGAAGACAAAGGAGAACCTGCGAATCGCTCAAAAGAGAGATAGTGTGACTGATTATGCTTGCGGGAGTTCTAGCACTTGACTTTCAGAGGCTGAGGAAATCCTAGCTCCCTGTTAATGGTCAGTCTGGGCCGAGTTCGATCCAGTGGCTTGGGTTAGCAGGTGAACCTTGAACCGCTGGATCCGCGTCGGGTTCACTTGGTCCGATGAATGCCACACACAACCCGAGAACGTCACGATACCATTCTATCGCCTTCCTTCTGTCGGACACAATAATTGCGACAGTGTCAACGCCATTGATAGTCAAGGCTCACAATCGCCAACAGCTTTCGGCCAGCCATGAAAAAAGCGTTCTCTTTGATCCGAGAATCCTACGCTCTTTGCGAGAACCTTCTGAAATGCCACCGCGGCAGAGCTGCTATGAGTTGAGTTCTGGACACGTGTTTTCTGGTGCGTTTGCCGCAGAGTAACACGTTGTCCCCAAGAAACTGCAGACACGCCCCCTCACCCGGTCCAAGAAACTGGAGCCAGTCTTCGGCTGATCGCAAAGTAAGTTGTTGTGGGGAAGAAGTTGACCACAGGCCCTTCCTCCCACTCCAAGAAATTGGAGCGTGCTTGAGTATTCATTGCTTTGCGACCGAAATCCACAACTCCCGCCTAGCATCATCCTGCTAGTGTGCTTCGATCGTGCCGCACCTGCCCTTGATTGAGGATCTCACGAAGGAATCCGTCCCATCCGGGTTCAACATTCTCGTTGAATTCGATCCCACCTCGGAATGGTATTATTCATCCATAACCATGGCCGCGGGATGGCTCAAGTCTGGCGGCATTGTAGCCTACAACACAACCCTGCATCCTCCCTCGAAAATCCGCTCACAATTCGCACTACTAGGACTGACCCCTGAGACTCTCGAGAAGGAGGGAAGGCTCGAAATATGGGACTGGTATACCGTGACTCTTGGCCAGAAGTCCACGGAAGCACTAACTGTTGACTCCCTGAAAGTTCAGGATCTTAGCATAATCTTCGGCAGACTGATGAAACGCCAGCTAGGGGGTCCGGCTGCAAACGTGCTCGCAATCATGGATAATTACTCCTCTCTCGCAAGGTTCAACGATGAGAGAGCTTGGGTCGAATTCATGCTAACCCGAAACATCCCCAGTGGGAGAAGCATAGGTTGCGTAGTCGACGCGGTCATTCGGGATCTACATAGCGAATGGGTCTACAAGAACTTGGAGGCAGCCTACGATGGAGTTGTAGACTTCAAGCTTGAAGAAACGGCTGAGGGTACCAGGGACCTGATCCGTATCAGGAGCATGCGGAACATACACTTCGATCGAAAATGGCACAACCTCAGCGCTGGCCAGAACTTCGAGGTCACATTGGAGTAGGCTTTGAGAAACGACCAAAACATTAAGTCACCCAACTGGAACCCGTAGTTCTTTGTGATCCTCATGCCAGCCGCATTGTCGCCCGAAGACGTATTTGGGCTGGATGCAAGGATTCGATGGGCCGCCTTCTCGGTCGATGGCAAGGTGGTATTCTGCGAGATGCGGCCGGGTGTGCAGAGCTACACTTCGGACGCCGAGGACAGGGCTTTCATGGAGCTGGGCCCGCTTATCATGTCCGGCGTTGCGGAACGTTTGACGCAAACTGGAGGCGCGGGTAAACTTCAGAGCGTAATTGTGAACCTTGAGAAGGATTCCATTTTGCTCATGAGAGTCAGGGGAGGATATCTCGCGACATCCGCGGATCGGGCAGATGCATTCGATGTGTTCCAGAAGATCGAGTCGTCCATCCAACGATTCGCGCAAACGTAAGTAGGATATGCCAGCTGGGAGTTCTTCGCTACTTGGGAGGAGTCCGCTCTCTCCAAACCTCTTCTTTCCTAGCTAGGAGCTCGAAGTTTTCGCCGATTCGCGGTTCCTTCGTCTCTTCCCTATCCGCGAAAATGACGACCTTCAAGGCCTCCCAGTAGGGTTTCACTAGGAACCTGTCGAAGAAGAGTTGCTCGTTCAGCAGGCCGTTGTTTACCAAGGCGCCTGCGGACTCCCAGAAGGCTGACAGCCTGTCCAGGTACATCGACCCCTCAGAATTGTTCGGGTAGATCTCCCTGATCTTGCTAATGTCGGAAATCTTTCGCGGGTAGAACACACGCCAGAACCAGTGAAGCGCTCTCTGATTGGGTTCCATCAACAGCATCTGTTCCAACTGCAGCAACAGCTGGGCGTCTTCTTTGGTGGGCTTGGACAACGGCAAAATCAGACCGGGAGTGTAGGTCAAGGACTATTAAGATTGCGAAAGTAACGCCGGCTCAACGAGATGCATCCGTTGGCAGCTTTCGCGACTCTCTGCTACCTTCAACAACGGAACAGAGTCTTGATGCTTCGCAAGGCAAGGGGCTTATTTGGAGAAGGAAAATGGAACGCTCCCGGCGGCAAACTACGATCAGGTGAGAACCCGTCGACAGGTGCCGTGCGCGAAATGCGGGAGGAAACCGGACTCAGAGTAAGCAGGCTATGGTTCAACGGCATCCTGAATTTCTACCTCGGAGAATCAAAAGAACTCGACCAAACCGTTTTCGTATTTACATCCCGGCGGTTTTCTGGTAAGATACGTCGGGGCAGGGAAGGGAAACTCAAGTGGTTTGCCATCGACAGGATTTCTTATGATGAAATGTGGGCGGACGACAGGCTATGGCTTCCGTTACTGCTCGAAGGGAAGAGTATCATCAGAGACTTCTATTTCACTGGTAGTTACCAGAAGCTCGTGGGTCACGCCATTCGTCAGACGCGAAGCGGAGTCAGTTATGGTGGAAAATAACATGCTTCTTCCGCTTCGCTGGTGACGAGGACTCGCACATCGGTGTGCTAGAATCTAGTTGCCATCGAATACGTGTTTGACATTGTACTAGTCAATTGCCCTAGCATCGGTCAAATACCTCGTAACCCAGCCACCCAACTCAGGGACGTCCTCTCCGAGGCTCCAGCTGAATGGAGTTGCGGATGGGAGAAGTGGAGTTGAGAGGATGCGAAAGCTTCGCATATTCATTAGCCTAGTACTGGTCGCTATAGCGGTTCTTCCGCTTGCCAAAACTCTGCCCGGCAACGTTCATGGTGCGACCTACATGTCTGGCCCAGTCTTTCACACTTCAGCGGGGCGATTCTTTGCCATCCAATACGACACGTCACTCTCACAGACGCAAATTGAGACGGCAACGGGCTATCTGAACCAATACATTCCAGAACTCTTCAACCTGTTCTGGGAGCCGCAAGAAGACGCCTACATAGTACTAACCCAAGGTGGCTGCGGCGGCTACTCGTGTGGAGGAAGCGACGGAATCTCATTGCTGCCATCAAGCTGGAATCTTCCCAACGTGTGGGTTCACGAGCTTACGCATGTGTTGCAGTTCTATGGAACCGGCCCAGGCCTCTTCCTGAGCGGTGACGCATTCCTACTTTACGCGGAGCCAACAGCCATGGCCACAGCGGACATTCTCGCACCTTTCGAAACTCCCCCTGACTGCTGCGCAGATGTATCCTTCTGGACGAAGGATCAAGGCGTTGGACTCGCAGCGAACGACTACGCTCTCCAATCATACGGAGAAAGCCATATCCCCGTCAGCATTTGGAGCATGCTTCACGAAGCTGATCCCGATATCTTCAAAGAGATGAACTCTCGACTTCACCAACTCACACAACAATACGTACACCTCTCAGACATACCAAGCTTCAGAGAACTCATCAGACAATCGACCCCGCTGCAAACACTCGACAATCTACCCATCAAACAATGGTTGGCTGTAGAAGGATTTCTCGGAAGAAACGAAGTCGGTACAAACCCAATTACGTACGTCGCAGCCGCCAACTACCGTTTGCTAGGCTCTGGCCAACAGTTCGCCCAAGCAGTCGCTGCACTCGCCAGTTCAAACGGCTTCTTGACAATAGACGAATCGCAGTCGCGTGGTATAGTCTCCGACGCGCTAACCAGAACGAAGCTCGCAGACCTCTCCGTACAATCGTCCTCTGATATTCCGCAGGGCGTATCATTCCAAGCGAGTTTGACATTACAATCGGCGCCGGCGGTCGTCCGATTGGACCTGCACGTGGTAGCCACAGCCTACTCGGAAGATCGCTCCATTCTCGCACCGCTGACACAATACCAAGGATACTCTAACACGCCCAGCCTAGGCGCAACGGGTCTGATCGCACTCCCCACAATCGACATGTGGCTCCAGAACCTAGACGGCAACGCTTACGTCAATGGTCAAACCTATCCGGTCGCATACGGTGTCGCGAAGATCGATCTCGAAGGATCCGCAACGATAACCCTGAACACAGGCACGACCACACAGATCATGGGGTTTGTGAAAGGCCAGCAGTTCGCTCTCGGCCTAGACTACGACGCGCTGAGAATTATGCAAGATACAGGCACAGTCACGACGACTACACAAACTACGATTCAGACTTTCTCGACTAGCACAACTCCAACAGTCACAATCGTCGAAACAACATCACCCTCGACAACAATCTCGTCAACGACGCAGACTCAGAGCAGCATGTCATCATCCACTCAGACAGTTCTCAGCACGACAAGTTATCAGAGCTCAACTGAGATCGTCACTCCCTACACGATTTCGAATCCCACTACCGGCTCAACCTCAGAATCAACAGTTGTGAGCACCACTGAGTCCTCCACCACGAACACGTCACAAGCATCAGCGCCCGACTTTCACCTCTCCATCTCACCTGATACAATTAGCATGGCCCAGTCTGCTTCGGGGGCATTCACCGTCTCTGTTCAGTCGGTTGGATCCTTTGATCAACCAGTGCGCCTTGAGGCAACGGGTTTACCGTCTGGCGTGGAAATATCTTTCTCTCCTGATCCCGTCAGTCCCTCCAGGGGTGGAGTGGTGAGCTCTACAGCGAATTTGATCGTCACCCGCACCGTACCAACCGGCGTCTATTCGTTCACGATAGTAGCCAAAAGCGGCTCAGTTTCGAAGCAAGTGGCACTCTCGCTACGAGTCTCAGGCTGCCTCATAGCGACCGCAACCTTCGGTTCCGAGCTGGCACCAGAAGTTCAATTCCTGCGAGATTTCCGAGACGACAGGATTCTCCGCACCTTTGCTGGCTCAAGCTTTATGATCGCATTTAACACGTGGTACTACTCGTTCAGTCCAACAGTTGCTCAGTACGAGTCAATGAACCCGCTGGTCCTCGCTTCCGTCAAGTACTTGATACGTCCAGTGATCTGGTTGCTGCAATTCGGCGCTTTTGTTTTCGACCTCATGGCATTCAATGAGGAAGCCGCGGCAGTCGTTTCGGGCATTCTTGTAAGCGCGTCAGTCGGGGCCGTCTACCTCAGCGGTCCGTTGCTTGTAGTCCAAAGAAAGCTACGCGCAAGGTATGATTGGTCGATTAGAAAGCTTGAAGGGACGAGTTTCTCCGTGTTCTCGGGTGCTCTTCTCCTTGTGATGTTCTCAGAGATGCTAAGAGTTGAGATGCCTATGATGGTCGCATCGTCGGTTGCGATCGTGGCGACGATGACCATGTCGGCCCTCTGGACCTCGCGGACCATGCTGGTTTTTCTTAATCGCATGACAAAGAACTAGACGGCTCATGTCTTCAAAATACCTCAGAATACTTCTCTGCGCACTCCTCGGCCACGCTGATGAACCAACGACGCTCAGCTTAGGCAAGATCACTCCAGAAGAAGTGAAGGCCGCAAGATGCAAGCGCTGTGACAGGATACGAGTACCCACATCACAGTTCACGGGCCTTGAAGAGAAGAAATAAGCGGACCGCGCGTTGTCTCAATACCATGCTAAGCTCGAATGCAGACCGCGAGCTCTGCGTATTGAGCATTCTCCACAAGGAAAACTGGGCGTCAACCAGACGAATCATCGAGCTGGCCTCAACCGGCGAATTTCTGCGGATGTGCAGAGATTGTAGGAGTGGTGTGGAAGTCTATGATACGGCGATGAGATTGTACCGTGCGGGTCGGATAAAGAGAAAGCCCGGAAGTGACGGGTTCCTGTGGAGCCTTGTTGAGCTATAGGCTGAATTTGAACGCGAACTCCCGATTACCCTTGTCCGCGGCGAGATAACGTAATAATCTACCTAATGCAGACGCTAGTTGGAAGAGAGCAATGGACAAGAAGGCAAAATCTCGAAAGAAGGCTACCAAGCCAAGAAGGTTCGAAGCCGTTCCAAGAGAATTTCATACGGTCACTCCATACCTGGCAATCAAAGGCGCAGCTCAGGCAATCGAATGGTACAAAAAAGCCTTCGGTGCCAAAGAATTCGAATCAGAGCGCCAAACAACACCCGACGGAAGCATCATTCACGCACGAATCAAGATAGGCGATTCAATTGTGATGATGTCTGACGTTTTTCCCGGCAGCAGCCACAAGGATCCTCTAGAGCTTGGAGCATCATCGGTTACGCTGCATATCTACACAAATGATGTGGATTCGCTCTGGAAGCGGGCCGTTGATGCGGGGGCAAAGGTGGACATGTTGCTTGATGACATGTTCTGGGGTGAACGTTACGGGCAACTGACAGACCCGTATGGGCATTCTTGGTCATTATCGATGCGAATTCGAATGTCGCCTCAAGAAATGCGACAGAAACGCCAAGAAGCCATGAAAATGTTCGAGCATCACTAGATCTCACTCCCATCAGCCCACGGTCATCGATCAGTCGCTTCCACTCTCCTTCGAGGATGAATGAACAGTCCAGCGCGCTTAAGGTGGGTGGTATGAAGTTCTGCGAGAAATGCGGTTCTTACATGCGAGCAACCAAGTCAGGTTTTGTCTGCTCCAAGTGCGGGTATACACTGCAAGAAGAAGCAGCACAGACTATGACGATCGAGTCACCCGTGCCTTCACCGATCGATGTCATTGAAGATGAAGAACTCGAGCGACCGAGAGTGAACGAAACATGTCCACAATGCGGGAACCAAGACGCTTTCCGCAGCACGTCATTTGTTTCGGGAGAACACGCTGGAGTGAGACAGGAACGTTCGATGGAACGCTTCACATGCACTAAATGTGGTCACTCGTGGACCAAAAATTAGGATCCGGGCTGCTCTGCTTGAGCTCACACGGTCGAGCCGTTTCTGTTTAGCAGTGCATTGATGATCCTGAATGTAAGTCCCCATATTACATGGTTATCGTAAACGTAGGAGTCAACGATCAGTTTCAAGCCTTCATCTTCGACCTCGCGCCGAGCGACTCTCATCGTCGAGAGAGCATCTAGCGGAATCCAAAAGCTCGTAGCAACCTCCTGATTCAGCCGAATCGAAGCTTCATGGACGAGTTTGAAGACGAGAGGCGCGACAAGCACGCGCCTTCCACGGGAATACATGAACGGTAGACCCCCAAGTAACTCATTCTGACTTAGGTCTATGCCTACCTCTTCTGAGACCTCACGAATCGCCGTCTCAACCTGTGTCCTATCTGTGGCGGACCGGTGACCGCCAGGGAAGGCAACCTGCCCAGACCAAGGATCGCCTGCACGTTCCGTTCTCCGTATCAGAAGCGTCGAACCATCTTTCAGAGCTGGATTCAGGATTATGGCCACCGCAGCCTCGGCGCCCTGCGCACAGTCAGAGTCTGCCACCGAAGTTACCGGAATGAGACGTTGCTTTAGCGGCTCAAGATCAAAGGTCATCGTTAGGATCGCCGGTCTTCAGACGATTCGGAGCATTCCTCACCGTCATGCAATAAATGCTCGCACCGCAGACCCTCTATCTGTATTTCAGCCGTACAAATGGGGACGGGTAATCTGAATGGTCATCAAACGCTGTCCGTGGGCGGCTGTCGATCCGTTAATGATTGAATATCATGACAAAGAGTGGGGCGTCCCAGTTCATGACGATAAGAAACTGTTCGAATTTCTCATCCTAGAAGGTGCTCAAGCTGGCCTAAGCTGGATGACGATCTTAAGGAAACGTGATAACTACCGGAAAGCCTTCGACCTCTTCGATCCGAACAGAATTGCTCGATACAAAAGAAGAGACATCAAGCGGCTACTTTCAGACTCAAGCATAGTGCGAAATCGCCTAAAGATCATAGCAGCGATCGTAAATGCTCAGAGATTTCTTGAAATCCAGAAGGAGTTTTCATCCTTCGACAATTACATTTGGCTGTTCACACAAGACAGAACAATCAAGCACCGATTCAAATCGCTCTCAGCCATACCGACCAAAACCAGAGAATCCGACGAAATGAGCAGAGATCTCCAGAGGCGCGGTTTCAAATTCGTAGGTTCGACCATATGCTACGCCTTCATGCAAGCGGTCGGAATCGTGAACGATCACACAACTGATTGTTTCAGGTATAAGCAAGTAGAGTCGTAGATTCCGACCGATGGAACGCCTCGCATTCAAAGAGCAAGTTTAATCAGGGTAGAGTGTGCAATCAGGCAGTCAGATTTGAGGAAAGCAACTCAGCTGCTCCTAGTGGAGCTTGCGATTGTTCTGGTTGTCGCTGGGGTAATCGCTTACTCGCTCTTGTTGCCGAGCAGGAGCTATCATTTCCGTCAAGTTAGCGTAAACTTGTACTCCAATGGCGCAGTGGACTTCTCCGCTGATATGACCAGCCTGTTCAGAGCGTTGGGCGTTCTCGCGCTCATGACGATGATCCTTGGGCTGTTAGTAGGAACTGCAATGGGTTTAGGAGCCATCAATTTGAGCGGGACAGCGAGAGCTGACGGAAGGGTAGCTGTCAAAGACAGTATGGAACTCCTGCTCAAATCCGGTTTCGTCAAGGCCGTCGCAATTGGAGGAAACCCCCATCAATACGAGATCACAACCACGGGGCTGAACTTCCTGAAGGAGTACCAAGACCTAAACGACAACGCGGACCAGGTACCGGTAAGTACCTCCGAACGAAGAAGACAGGTACGTCAAACTAGCGACATGCCTCAACTTTTATCTTAAGAACCGTGCACGGTTCATATCCGCACTCTGGAGGAATTGGCAGGTTTGACAAGTCTAGGCGACGGTTTGAACTGGATTGAGAATTCTCGAGAGGATGTCGTCGCTTTCATGGTCGAGATGCTGAAGATCAAAGCAGTAAACCCAGATGGCGGCGGCAAAGGAGAACACGAGCGCGCTCTTTGGGTTCAGAACCAGCTTGAGAAGGCAGGATTCAAAGTCAACCGGCACGATGTCCCAGACAAGCGCGTTCCTGAAGGCGTTCGAGTGAATCTGACTTCAATAATCGAAGGCAGAGACGCTGCACGTACCCTCTGGTTTGCTGCTCACATAGACACGGTCCCGGAGGGCGCCCGCGGGCTTTGGGCCACCGATCCTTACGAGCCAGTTATCAAGGAAGGCAAAATCTTCGCGCGTGGTTCTGAGGACAATGGACAGGCCGTGGCCTCAACGCTTTTCGCCCTCAAAGCATTGAAGACGCTTGGCGTCAAACCGCGCATGAACATCGGCGTGGCATTTGTCTCAGACGAGGAATCAGGCAGCAAATACGGAGTCATCCCACTGCTAGAGCAGGGAGTCTTCAAGGCTGGAGACATGGCCATTGTACCAGACACCGGTTCTCCTGACGGTTCCGAGATTGAGATAGCCGAGAAGAGCATCCTGTGGCTGAAGATAACTACTCAAGGCAAACAGGTCCACGGCAGCCAACCGCAGAAGGGATTGAACGCTCATAGAATAGGGATGACCTTTGCTCTCCAACTGGACAAACTACTGCACGACAAATACTCTGCCGTGGATCCACTTTTCGAGCCACCAGTTTCCACTTTTGAACCCACAAAACATGAATCAAACGTGGATAACGTGAACACCGTTCCAGGGGTGGACGTTCAATACTTCGACTGTAGAATTCTACCAAGGTATCCTCTAGCCGAAATCATGACTGAAATCGAATCATTCAAAGCACCGATCGAAAAGGAGACGGGAGCGAAAATTGAACTCACTCCCGTCCAGTTCGAAGAGAACACGGCTCCCACACCAATCGATAGTGAAGTGGTAGTGACGCTGAAAGCAGCTCTTAAGGAATTGAGGAACGTTGACGGACGACCAATCGGTATTGGCGGGGGGACTGTAGGGCTTTACTTCAGACGGAAGGGCATCCACACGGCAGTGTGGTCTACATTGGATGATTTGGCGCATCAACCAAATGAATACTGCAAAATCGATAACATAATCAACGATGCCAAAGTCCTCCTCCATGTTGCACTTAACTGATCGCCGTCGAGCACGGCGTGTGGCCGATGGCTCCGCCCGGGTTGTCGCTCAAGGTTCGGATCGCTAGGCCTTCCGATGCTAGACTGGTTGCCCGCCTTGTTACGCGGTCTGCTGGATCCCGGGATTACGTCCTTCGAATTCTAGACGAAGTAATAGTTGACAAAAGCTTGTTCCTCGCGTGGAACGACGATGAGCTTGTTGGAATGACACATCTTGACAAGGCTCTCGACGGTTCGGGCTGGTTGAGTATGGCTCGAACTGATCCGGACTGGCGACGAAGAGGCATTGCGCTTTTCCTACAACAATACGTAGCTCGATACGGAGCCAAACGAGGCTTGCGAGCTCTTCGCCTGTGGACACTTGCCACAAACACACCTGCGATCCAGGCGTGCGCCAAAGGGGGATTCAAGCCCGTGTGCGAGGCCGCTCACATCTCGTGTTCGATTCGGGGCAGACGAACAACGAACCCTCTGTCCGCCGTTGAACCCATGAACAGAGATATGCTCGCTCTACGGCAATCACCGTATCTCCGAGAGATGAACCATTACTTTGCTTACAGCTGGTACTTCGTCAAATTCACGAGGAAACTATTGCGGAAGTTGCTGCGCAGAGGTGAATTGTATCTAGCTGAGGAATCGATCTTCGTTCTCGCACAGCCTGACATGAGCTTCGGGGCGCCTTACTGCAGTTTTGCTCTCTTGAATGGGCCCGCAGTATCGTCCTTGCAGAGAGTCAGGAAAGCTGCTGCGAAATTCGGGAGAGTTAGATTGGGTGGTTATGTCCCCTACAATGTTCACTTGCTGAAGAGAGCTGAGGAGGCAGGCTTCAAACGAAGTTCATGGGCTAACCGTTGCATTGTGTTTGAGAAGCGAATCTAGACTCTTTGAATGAGCTATAACCCGGGCTCCTCTAGATTCTTGGGAGGGGAACTGTTAGGCAGGCATCCATTACGATCAAAACCTTGGAATCAGATCCCGCCGCATCAGTTGCCGCTTTGAAGGCGTCCTGAATGTCTCCATAAGGAGCGATTGAGATAGCACTGAGCAGGTTTGGTTCTAGACCTGTCACCGCGAGTAGTCTGGCTTTCCTTTGGAGTTCAAGAAGCTTTGCTGCTTTGTGGTATCCTAGTCTGTATCCTTCTCTTATCTTCCCGGTGACATCCCCGCCAGAAATCAGGAGGTCGTAGAAGGCCCTTGGCCCTATGCCGTCGGCGCAAGGTGAAACAAGAATCAGGACTCCTCCATCCTTCAACGCTGGCCTAGTGTTCTCAATCGCCTTCTGTGACTGATACAGATCCAAGTCCATCGGACGCGTCGCAACAGCAATTACAATGTCCACCTTGGAGTCGATGGGAGCCACGTAGATCTCCTTTGAATGTTCAACCGCACCATTGAACGAATCAACTACATGCCCAGAAACACAGTAGCTAATGTCGTGATGACGATTGAGCACAACTTGGATCGAGAAAATGTCATCGTACCTGTCGAATGAGTTCAGCGCGTCCATAAGATCCTCATGAACCGGATTTCCTTCAAGCCTGAGAATTCCTGACGCATCATCAAGTGCAAGCGAATGGTTCATCTCAATTGATCTGTAACCGGCAAGAGCTGGAAGAAGGAATTTTCTTCCCCCTGTGTAGCCCGCGAAGTAGTGAGGCTCGACGGATCCGATCACGATTATGCCGTCCGCATCGAACAGACGACTGTTGAATTGTAGCTGAGTTCCTCTTTCCGTAAATCCGAATGATCTTAACTGCGAGTTTTCTCTTGAATCGTGAACGACAACGTTTCCACCATAAGGGGGGATCGACCCGCCAATCACTTTCTCAAGCTCAGGCTGAGATGGCGCCCTGTGCGCTCCACCTGCCACGATCGTGGTGACCTTCTTTCCTTTCAGATCGAGTTCCCGCAACACATCCGCGGATGGCGTGGGTCTTGTGTGATCGTTTATGACCACAAGGATCTTCTCTCTGCTGGCCAGAAACTCAGAGAGTTCGGGAGAGCACAACGGATGAGTGAGAGATCTGGCGACCGCGCCATTATCGGGAGGAACATTGCCTGGCGAAACTATCTCGACTCGTCCGTCAGCGTCGACGTCGAGGTCTAGTTGGGCTTGACCGAACGGTATTCCAACTTTCATGGTCCAGCCGAGGAACTTTGTCGCCTGCTCCTTTTTCTTCTATTCCTCTGGCTTCTGACCCCCCTTCAGAATTCAACATGATTGCCCTTACACCAGGTTCTCTATGAAGAATCCGGATGTGAGGCTAGTGGAATAGTGCAACAATCGAATCCACGTGTTGGAAGTTGATTGCCCTGATATCGAGACTTTCACGAGTGTCGAGAAGGACATAAACGAACTGCTCCTGTGGAAGGGCGGGAAGGTTCTCAAGAAGAACTTCCTGGATCGGAATCTTCAACTGATCGTTAAGACCTTCCGTTGTGGCAAGATCTCACCCAATATCACCGAGATCGTCTCGAAACACTCGTTCCTATCGATGCCTCCTGAGATGTTCTAAGGCGGATGGGAGCATTACAAGGTCGTAGGCTTCAGGGAGGCAGACTACAAGAGAATGTTCCAAGAACTGAGCACATTACGCCCTATTCAGATACTTGAGAAGAAAGTGCTCCCGGAGAAAAACCTCCGCGACACATTCGTCATATCCATGAACAGCGTCTTCTCCGAACTGACCGACAAACAAGTCCGGTCTCTCTTGTCCGCCCTAGAGTTTGGATACTATCACATCCCGAAGAAGATGACGGCTGAAGAGATAGCGCAGAAACATCACGTCCCCAGGACGACCTTCGAAGAGCACCTCCGAAAAGCGGAAAGCAAGATTCTTCTTGCCATCGCACCATACGTGAGAATGTACAGCAGTGAAGAGTTGCTAGAGCGACCACCGCAGATCACGGCGAAGTGACATTATCCCGTTGCTCATACGCCGCGACTTGTCATCGGATGAATAATGACCCTCCAAAACGAGATTTTCAACTATAAAAATCACAAACAAGGCTCTATATACACTCACAGCAACCCATAGGTCATGATAGACTCGTTCTCGAACCTATGGGCTTGCGTGCGCAATACTTGCCCTAACTGCGAGTATCACACTGAATGTAAACTTCCGAACCGTCTTCCTTGATGGGCTAGGTCGCTTCTAATGCAGCAAACCATCCTACTCCTGACGGAAGCTTGTGAGTGCGGGCGTCACCTTGACTGCGAAGGCAAATGCGCTTGTCACTGCCACTCCTGGTGGAACCCCTAGGTCCGCATCTCCAGCGAGGCTTTGCGAAATCTGAACCATTGATCGCCAGCCCACTCCGACAATTGAACGGTCTAGCCATGTGTTGGCAGCCTATGCTTGATATTCTTCCTGAACCTTCTCTATCCTAGCTGATTCCTCTTTAACTCTCATCTTCGCCTTGCGTTTCT
>Ga0315268_10000197_pt1 | contig 71224 bp, 64 predicted proteins | sample C1_top_MG_FD_204535 | JGI IMG/M metagenome (GOLD analysis project Ga0315268, IMG submission 204535) | Sediment microbial communities from Yellowstone Lake, YNP, Wyoming, USA - C1_top | ecosystem: Environmental > Aquatic > Freshwater > Lake > Sediment | place: USA: Wyoming | collected 2017-08-01 | reverse complement strand
AGCGTCTGCTTGCTCTCTGCGCCGCCCTCGAGGTCCGTCGCCTCGATTATGATATTACCCTTGTAGGACTTCTTCAGCACCGTCAGCACCTTCCTCAGGTCGGCCGATCCGTCATCAATCTTGTTGTGCTGGTCCCATTGTCCTTCGTTATTGTGCAGGTGCACGTTGCCGAAGCGGTCCACGAACTTCAGGAACTCGTTCAATTGTCCGGCGGTGTTTGCATGGCCCATGTCGAAGCATATCCTGAGACCCGTGCCTTCGATCACATGAAGCAGCTCCTCGGCCTGCGTACAAGTTCCGTTGATGTTCGCCGGGAGGTTCTCAACCACGACCTCGACCGAGTGTTCCCTCGAGAGTCGCGCAATCTCCTTCAGCGACTCCTTGGTCTTCTCGACAGCCTTCATCTTGTTCAGGAAGGCGATTCCCTGAACGAATCCTGGATGGACGGTCATCATGGATATGTCGAGCTTCCGACACATCACAATGTTCTGTCTGATCTCGCCCATGGCCGCCTCGCGCATCGGCTCGTAGACGCTGCCAATGTTCACGTCGCTCAGCGGCGCGTGGACCTGGAATCGCATGCCCAATGAATCCCTTCCGTATTTGATGCCGTCCCTGGCCAGCTCGAATCTGTCCTCTCCTTCAGTTAGCACTTCCCAGAGCTCGAAGTGCTCGGCAATCTCCTCGAGCATATGCATGAAAGGTGTCTGGCAAAAAGCAGGAGAGCCGATACCGATCATCTCTTCGCCTCACCTCTCGTGTTCGGTGCGATCGAGTCGATCAATGAATCGATGTTGTCGGAACTGATGGTGACTTCGATGTCCCCGAGGGGGTGGGTCTCCTCCGAGAACGAGATCTTGCCAACTGCCGCCACTTGCTTGTTCAGGCGGAACGATGTCGCATTGCCGCGAAGGCCGCGCCTCATCACTGCGCGCGCGGCATCCCTGATCCTCTGCCTTTTGAGTTGCTCCGCAAAGGCTTCCACAGAGGCGGATGTGGCATCAATCAGCTCGTCCCCTCGCACGATGGCGTCAGGGAACAGGCTGGTAATCGCTCCAGCTATGGTTTCTCTGTCCTCGGTCGGAAAGCACTTCGTGGTGAGCCTGATCTCCAGCACGAGCCAGCCATGTTGGAAAAGATATTTAAAGACGTCCGCGCTAGGATTGGCGGGATGAAGAAAAGGATTCTGAAGATGTTCTCCGAGAAAGGCATACTCGTCGACCCCGACGCGATCGAGGTGCTCTCCAGAGCACAGAACGCGATGGAGTGCGCCACAGAAATGCTCGAGGATTCAGGAAACAGGCCGCTCGTTCTCACAAAGGCAGACGTGGAGAACTACCTTGCGTGTAGGCCTAACCAGAGGAAGATGAAAGCTCTGCCAGAAAAGGAGAAGCTCGATGAGAGAGCTGCGGAGTCTGAGGAGAAAAACCTCCGGATCACGGTTCTGAAAGACATCACTGGCAACTCGACCTGCGTGGGCAACGTGATTGACTTCGCGAAGTTGTTCAACGACCGCTACTCGACCATCAGGAAGATACTGGTGCGGAGGAGGGAGCTCTCGGGAGTTCTGTCGATCGCCCGGGCCAAGAAAATCCAGAGGGACATCAAGATCGTGGGTATTGTGAACGACATCCACACCACGAAGCATGGTCACACCATTCTAGACCTGGAAGACGAGGAGGACAAGGTTCAGGTTCTAGTGATGAAAGGGTCGAGAAGGGTCAACGACTCATTCGTCAAGGACGAGGTCATCGGAATCGTAGGCTCGCTCAGCAAGGACGGGGAGATAGTAATTGCCAAGGACATCATACGCCCCGAGGTGCCGTTGAACAGCGGCATGGCGCCGAACGGCTCTGACTCGATCCTCGCGTTCGTCTCCGACATCCATGTTGGGAGCATCGAGTTCCTCCGTGACGAATGGGAAAGGTTCATCAGGTGGCTCCGAAAGGATCCTGTGGCGAAGGATATCAAGTACATCATCATGCCTGGGGACCTTGTCGACGGCATCGGGATCTATCCCGGCCAGGAGGACGAGCTTTTGATAGAGGACGTGTATGCGCAGTACGCCGAGCTGGCGAAGCTGGTCAGCCAGATCCCAGACTGGATTAAGATCATCATGATGCCTGGGAACCACGACGCCGTTCGGCTGGCGGAGCCACAGCCTGCCCTTCCGAAGGATGTAATGGCGATGTTCGACCCGCGAATAATGTTCGTGGGGAACCCTTGCTACCTCGAGATAGAGGGGAGGATCATATTAGCATACCACGGCAGAAGCCTTGACGATTTCAAGTACAGCATGACAGGGCTCACGTATGACAAACCCTGCGAAATCATGAAGGAGATGCTGAGGCGCAGGCACATGGCGCCGATCTACGGAGAGAGGACCGCCATCGCGCCTGAGCTGAAGGACTACCTGGTGATCGACCAGGTGCCCCATATATTTGTAACGGGTCACGTTCACAAGTGTGAGGTAGCCGAGTACAGGGGGATCAAGCTCATCAACGCCTCTGCGTGGCAATCGCAGACGGACTACCAGCGCATGCACAATCAGACGCCCGAACCGGCAAAGGTACCCATGATTAACCTCGGATCAGGGGAGATTTGGGTCGAGGATTTCTCGAGTTAGGCGTGCTGTGAAAGGTTTGATATCCGGCAAGCGGCTTCTACCGTCGTGCGCGATCTGGACCCCTTCTTCAAGCCCAAGTCGGTCGCTGTCATCGGAGCGACTCCGTCGCCCGGGAAGATAGGCAACATCATCATAGAGAACCTTTATAGCGACGGCTATCGAGGGAAGATATTCAACGTCAATCCGAACTACAAGGAGATACTCGGGATGCCATGCTACCCGAGCATACTGGACTGCCCGGAGACGCCCGACATGGCTGTCGTCGTCGTCTCGGCGAAGTTGGTCCCGGAAGTGCTCGAGCAGATCGGCCAGAAAGGGACGAAGGCCGCCACAATCATTTCCGCGGGTTTCTCCGAAGGCGACGCCGAGGGAAAGGAGCGGGAGAAGCTCATTCTGGAGATCGCACACAAGCACAAGATGAGGATCGTAGGACCGAACTCGCTGGGAGTGATCTCCCCCCACGTGAAGCTGAACGCGTCGTTCGCAAGGATGGCACCCTTGGAGGGTGCGATTGCGTTCTTCTCGCAAAGCGGCGCGTTCTGCACTGCGGCGATCGAGTACTCCGTGGGCGAGATGCTGGGCTTCTCCGCATTCGTGAGCTCGGGCAACAAGGCGGATGTCGATGACGCCGACTTCGTGAATTACTTCTCGAACGACCCGAGGACGAAGTGCATCGCAGCCTATATGGAATCCACCAGGAAAGGGCACGAGTTCTTCATGGCCCTGGACAAAGCCTCGCGCAAGAAGCCAATCGTCATCTTGAAAGCTGGTAGATCCGAGCGCGGGGCAAGGGCCGCGAGCTCTCACACTGGCGCGCTCGCGGGCTCCGACTCCTCCTTCGACGCCGTGTTCAGGCAGACAGGAGTCTACAGGGCGAAGACGATGTTCGAGCTCTTTGACGCCGCACAGGCTCTCTCTGGTCAACCGCCCATGCTGGGCGACGGTGTTGCGATCGTGACGAATGCTGGAGGCATGGGAGTCATCGCAACCGACTGCGCATCGGATCTCGGCCTTCCGCTCGCGGATCTCTCCAAGGAAACGCTTGACGCCATCGGACAGGTCTGCCCGCCCACCTGGAGCTGGGGGAATCCGGTAGACATCATCGGAGACGCGGACACGGCGAGGTATGCGAACGTGCTGAAGGCGGTTGGACAAGCGCCTGAGGTCAAAGCAATACTTGTGATCGCGGCAAGGCAGGCCGCGACGAACCTGTTCCAGATTGCCAAGTGGATCTCCATTACCTCCAAGCTCAGCGGAAAACCGACGGTCGCTTGCTTCGCGGGGATCGAAGACCCCGAGTCTGAGCGGTTCCTCGATGGCAAGGGGATACCCGTGATGCCCGTGCCAGAGAGAGCGGTGACCGCGCTGCATGCGCTTTGGGTCCGGGGCAAATACCTCGAGAAGAAAGGACTCGTTAAGAAGGACGCGTTGGTCAAGCCAGTACATCACGAACAATAATGAAAAGACCCAACGCAATGAAGAACAGGCTCGACATGAACGCGAGCCACACCAATTTCATCATCTTCTGTCGGTCCTGAAGTATGTCGATGATCGGCAAATGCTCACGCCTCTGCTTTGTTCTTGATGCGCTTCAGGCGGAATATGTTGTCCCGTTCCATTTCCTCAAGCCTGAACCGGATGAAGCGCTCGATCTCTTCGAGATCCGGCAACACCTTGAACTCCAGCGCGTTGACCCTGCGCTTGGTCCTCTCGATCTCGTCCAGCAACTTCTTCATAGTCGTCTCGAGCTCGGCCGCCTTTACGATGGTCTCCACAAGCTTCTCGTATGAATCCGCGGCCTCGTCAATCCTGGGAGATGTTCCTATGATGCCGTATCCGCGCTCATCGAGCGGGGCAACGATCCTGCTTGACTTGATGTCAGGAACGACAACGCCCATCAGGTTCCTGCTCCGAAGCTGGATCTCCGGGTGACTCGTGAGCGCGTAGGCCGCCGAGCGCACCGCGATCACTCCGTCTACCGCGCTCGCAATCGCTATCTTCTCCTGCGCATCCTTGTACCTCTTCGCGATCTCCAGCCTCAAGTCCTTGGCCTGGTCCAGTATCTTGAAGAACTCGAGGATCAAACCGTCCCTCTTCAACTTCAGTATCTTGTGGCCGTTCTTGGTCAGCCTGATCTTCTTGGTGACCTCGAGCAGTTCTGACCGAGTAGGCTGGATCTCGCGCGTGGGCATTTGTCCATCACTTCTTCTTCGAATGCGGGTGGTACTTCTCGATGAACTTCCGATCTATCTTCGTGAGGGAGTCTATTGGCAGATTGGAGAGAAGCTCCCAGCCGAGGTCAAGCGTTTGCTCGATGGTCCTGTCCTCGTCCTTGCCTTGCCGGACGAACCTGTCTTCGAAGGCGTCGGCGAAGTCGAGGAACTTCCTGTCCTTGTCCGAGAGGGCTTCCTTGCCGACGATGGCGACAAGCCCTCTGAAGTCCCGGCCCTCGGCGTACGCCGCGTAAAGCTGGTCCGAGACCGCCCTGTGATCCTCCCTAGTGTGCCCCGGCCCGATGCCTTGGCCCATCAGCCTGGACAATGACCGCTCGACCGCAATCGGCGGGAAGATGTCCTTCCTGTGTAGGTCTCTGGATGCGACGATCTGCCCCTCAGTGATGTATCCAGTCAGGTCGGGGATAGGGTGCGTGATGTCGTCCCCGGGCATTGACAGGATCGGGAACTGAGTTATCGAGCCCTTCTTGTCCTTGATCCTTCCGGCGCGCTCATACAGGCTCGCGAGGTCCGTATACATGTAGCCTGGATAGCCGCGCCTCGCGGGCACCTCCTCCCTAGCCGCCCCGATCTGCCTCAGCGCTTCGCAGTAGTTCGTGAGGTCGGTGAGAATGACCAGGACGTGCATTCCTAGGTCGAACGCCAGGTACTCTGCAGTCGTCAGGGCGAGCCTCGGCGTCAACAACCTCTCGATCGCTGGGTCGTCCGCCAGGTTCAGGAACACGACCGCTCGCTTGAGGGCGCCCGTCCGTTCGAAGTCCTTCATGAAGTACTGGGCTTCCTCGCTCGTGATGCCCATCGCGGCAAACACCACGGCGAACTCCTCCTTCTCGCCCAGGACCTTCGCTTGTCTCGCAATCTGCAGGGCGATGGCGTTGTGCGGTAGCCCTGAGCCCGAGAAGATCGGCAGCTTCTGCCCTCTGACAAGCGTGTTCATGCCATCTATAGATGAGATGCCTGTCTGGATGAATTCCTGCGGGTTGTCCCTCGCCCACGGGTTGATGGCGGCGCCGATGATCTCGAGCCGTTTCTCTGGTATGATCGGTGGGCCCTTGTCTAGCGGGTCGCCTGAACCGGACAGGATCCTGCCAAGCATGTCCCGGGCAACGGGCATCTTGACGGTCTCGCCGAGGAACTTCACCCCGGAGGCCTTGTCGATGCCTCCGGTTCCTTCGAAGACCTGGACGACGACAACATCGTTGGATGTATCAAGGACCTGACCTCTCTTCGTGCTTCCGTCGGGGAGAGCTATCGTGACTAGCTCGCCGAATCCGACCGGTTCGGTCTTCTCAACGAAAACAAGCGGCCCGGAAATCTGGTTGATCGTGTGGTATTCCTTGACCATCTGCGTCACACCCCCAAACCGGCGAACTGCTTGTCCATCGCGGCTGACATGCTCTTGATGTCCCTGTCGATCGTCTCCTCGAACTTCAGCTTGCCCAGGTCGGCTCTGCAGGGAAGCGAGATGATCCTCTCGAGCGGTACTTCCAGCGATATCGCCTTCCTCGAGAGCTCCGAGAACTTACGGATAGATGTCATGTACTCGTACTGTCTCTTGAGCGGGCTGTACGTGTCGACCGCGTGGTACGCGCTCTGCTGCAGGAAGAACTCTCGGATCATCCTTGCGACCTCGAGCGTGAGCCTCTGCTCCTCGGGCAGCGCGTCCGAACCGATCAGCTGAACTATCTCCTGCAGCTCCGCCTCCTTCTGCAGTGTCGCCATCGCCCAGAGTCTGACCTTGCCCCAATCCTCGGCGACGTTCTTCCTGTACCAGTCCTCGAGCATCGGGCTGTACAGGCTGTACGATGTGAGCCAGTTGATCGCTGGGAAGTGCCTCCTCTCCCTCAGCTTCGAGTCCAGGGCCCAGAAGACCTTAACGATCCTGAGCGTATTCTGCGTGACGGGTTCACTGAAATCTCCCCCCGAGGGCGACACCGCGCCTATCACTGAGATCGAGCCGGTGCTTCCGGAAAATGTCTTGACGCGGCCGCACCTCTCGTAGAACTCGGAGAGCCTCGAAGCAAGATAGGCTGGGTAGCCTTCCTCGCCTGGCATCTCCTCGAGCCTGGACGATATCTCTCTCATCGCCTCGGCCCATCTAGAAGTCGAGTCCGCCATGAGCGAGACGTCGTAGCCCATGTCCCTGTAGTACTCCGCGATCGTGATTCCGGTGTAGACGGACGCCTCTCGCGCAGCCACAGGCATGTTCGACGTGTTCGCGATGAGCACCGTCCTGCCCATGAGCGGTTTCCCAGTCTTCGGGTCCTCGAGCTCCGGGAATGTGGTGAGTACCTCGGTCATCTCGTTCCCGCGCTCCCCGCAGCCGACGTAGACGACTATCTGAGCGTCGCTCCACTTGGAAAGCTGCTGCGACGTGACGGTCTTGCCGGTGCCGAACCCGCCTGGGATAGCCGCGGTCCCTCCCTTAGCCAACGGGAAGAGCATGTCGAGCACGCGCTGGCCTGTCACGAGCGGGATGTCTGGTAGGAGCTTGTCGATGTACGGGCGCGCGCGCCTGACGGGCCAGTTCTGCATCATCTTCATCTTGTATCCGGTCTCGAGCTCGCCGACCACGTCCTCTACCGTGAACTCCCCCTCGGAGATGGCCTTGACCTTGCCCTTGACGGATGGAGGCAACAGCACCTTGTGTGTGATGTTTCCCTCGGGCACCTCGCCGATGATAGCGCCTGGCTGGAGGTCGTCGCCCTTCTTCACCGTCGGTTTGAACCTCCACTTCTTGCTCCTGTCCAAGCCCGGGGCTGTCACGCCTCTGGAGACGAAGTCACCCTGCTTGTCCCTGAGCACCGGAAGAGGCCTCTGGACACCGTCGTACACGCTGGAAAGCAGCCCGGGACCGAGCTCGACCTGAAGAGGCGCTCCAGTGTCCGAGACGTCCTCGCCAGGCTTCAGGCCGGACGTGTCCTCATACACCTGTATGACCGTCTTGTCCCCAACGAGCTTGATGACCTCCCCCATTAGCTTGAGTTGCCCAACGAGGACGACATCGTACATCCTCGGTGAGACGCCCACAGCCGTCACGACTGGTCCTGCCACCCTGCTTATCTTCCCTTTCTTCTGTTCTGCCATATGGAACGCGCCCCTGCTAACCTGATTTGTAAAGGTCGATCCCCATCGCTCTTCGGATCTTGTCCCTCAAGTCTCCCTCTTCCTCGCCCACCGGGATGACGACTGGATCGACGCTCGCCATCATCTTGGTGCGAAGCTGAGGTGGCAGTCTCTCAAGGTCCTTCGTATGGACCGCAAGTATGCCGACCTCTGGCTCATCCATCACGCGGACTATCGTCTCCAGGAGCTTGTCTGGCGCGACTCCGTAGACCCGCCTTATGCCCGCGAGCCTGAACCCGGTCACGAACTCCTCAGAGCCGACGACTGCTATCTCCATTTCAGATCACCAGCAATCCTTCGATCACTTGGGTCGAGAGGCTGCTCTCCTTGCCCCTCGCGATAATCCTTATGTTGTCCACTTCCACCTTCTTGCGTATCAAGTAGTTCACTATGGGCAGCACCGAGAGAGGGTAGAAGTGGGCGAACTTCTCGCTCGTGCCTATCAAAGCCCTGTCGAGACCGATCGTGATGCCCGAGAGCTTCCGGTCGCCCCTGAAACGCTCCAGCGCTGGCTTGATGTCCTCGGAGATCGAGATCTTCTCCAACTCTTCAAGAATGGGATTCAACCCCTCCGCCTGCGCCAGGTTCTTGAGCTTGATGATATCAAGTTCCATGCCGCCTTCGATGAGGTACTTCGATATCCTTTCCTCTGGTATCTTCTCCGCCTTGAGCTTCAGGAGGACCTTGAGGTTGGTCACGTCTATCTCCCTGCGAATGAACTGCCTCAGGAGCCGCTCGGCCTTGTCGGTCTCCTCCACAATAGTCAGCAGGTCGTAGTAGAACATAGAATCCAGGTGGTCCTCAAGTCGCGCCAGCTTGCCGGAATCGACTACCTCCCGGATTAGCTCCGGCGTGAGGCTGAGGGACGGTTCCGCGGAGAGCGCGTCCATTATCTCCTGCACGGATTCCATGGCAACAAGGGAGTTGAGGTAGGACTCAGAGAAGGCTCCAGCCGGGACGAGCGTGTCCACGATCTCTTCGTCCCGGACCTTCGTTGTCTTTCCCCTGAGGACCGTCTTCACGTTGAACGCGTCCCAGCGCTTGAGGTAGTTCCCGACCATCTCCCTCAGGTGGCCTGTGGTGAACGCGAGTATGCCCGAGTAGGTCTTCGCAAGGTTCCTCGTGACCACGACCTCCACTAGGTTGGCTCCTGAGTACCTCGATGCGAACTTGGCCACCTCTTCCCGGTACTGTGTCTCGCCCAAGAACCGCCCCATCTCGTGTACGTCCATCACCAGCATCCTGGAGTACACGTCGCGCGAGAGGAGGAAGCTCTTCTTCGCTTTCACCCTCGTGCAAGCGTACGCATAGTTGCCGTTTCCACTGAATGACCAACGCACAGATTCACCCGAACAGCTTGGAATGTATCTCCTTCATCTTCTTGCTCCAGACTTCGTCCAGCATGCTCTCGAACCGGAAATCCAACCTGACGCTCCTGTCCTCGCTCTCGAACACGAGTCCGCCGATGCATTCCAACACGCCGCCGATGGTCACGCCTGGCGGGAGCTGGAGAAGCGCCTTGTCGTCCTTGTTGGAGTAGATATAGCACTCGCCGAGCTCCTTCTTGGCCTTCATCGCGAGCTTCGCGTACATCCTCTTCCTCTTGTCGACAGGGTATCTCGCGAGCTCAGAGAGGGCTTGCTCCCTTAGCTCCTCCATCACCTTTCTCTGGGCCGAGAGCAACATCCTCTGCATCTCCAGCTCGGCGCTCGATATCTCCTGCTGATCCAGCTGGGCGATGGATGCCTCGCTCCTCTTCTCCGCCTTGGTGCGGTTTTCCTCTATCTTCTTGTTCGCCAGGAGGACCTGTTCGTCCCTCTCCTTCTCGCCCTGTCTGATTGTCTCGCGCCTTCGCTCCTCTCCTTTCCGCAGGATGTCTTCCACTACCTTGTTCAAGCTCATGGCTGCTCAGCTCCAGGACTCTTGGGTCATGCCGGTTTCCGTATCGATGCTGGTTTTTACCTGCTCAAGCCTTCTGAAGCAGCAGGAACGCTATGGCGAGACCGAATATGACTATCGTCTCGGAGATGACCATCAGAACGAGGCCTCTCCCGAACATCTTTGGGTTCTCTGCCGTCGCGCCTACTGCCGCCGCGCCAACTTGTGCCTGAGCGACTCCGGTGCCGAGGCCTGCGACGCCTACCGCAATGCCGGCACCTATGAGCGCCAGACCAGTTCCTACATCCATTCTTTTACCTCCTGTTTCGTCGCCAATGAGTACTTCCTCTCGTACGCCAGGGGCGAGAAGTCCGTGCCTCCGCCCTCGAAGAACTTGAGGAAGAACTCCACGTAGTTCAACCTGATAGCTTGTATGCCCGAGGACAACGCCCCCAGGATGAACACGAAGAAGAGCTGGGCCATGACGAGGACGACCAGCCCGATCGCTGCGATGGCTATGTTGCCACTGTCGAATATGAGCGGGAAGAACATGGTGTTGAACGCCAAAGCTACGGCGCCCTTGCCGACAGCGAGGGCGGCCAATCTCATGTACGACATGATGTTGGTGAACAGTCCCAGGACCTCCGTGAGGGCGATGGGGCCCTCCGTCACAGGAAGAGCGATGACACCGACGCCGATGAGAATCAGCGCAGGCAATGATGCACGCACTCCTGCCGCCATGAAGGTGGCATCGGGGACTGGGCTGAGGATAGTGGAGTTGATGAACCTGCTAGTGGCGGTCGCGTCTCCGGCGATCGTCATGAGCTCTATGAAGATGCCGAACAGCACCAGCAACCAGGCCACCTTCGCGACGGCGTGCTTCTTGTTGTGGCGATAGTTGTTCATGAAGCCGAATATGAACCCGAGATTGAGGTGAAGCCAGCCTGCGAACAACGAGATTGCGAGCATCTCCGTGATGTCGTGCATCTTGTCTAGAAGAGGATGTATCGGGATGTTGGCGACGGACTCCCATGAATCTTCGTCCGGGGCTGCCGCCGGTGGATGGAACGGGATCCCAAAAGCTTCGGCGAAGACCAATAGCCCGAAAAGGCTGGCCATTATGCCTCCGGCCAATATGATCGTTCCGAGCTTGCGCAGGTCCGCGTTGTCCTTGAACTTGAATCGTATCAGCGCACCTCCGATCACCAGGCCGACGCCGAACCCGAAGTCGCCGACCATGAACCCGAAGAATATTGGGAATGTGATGAACAACACTATGGTCGGGTCCACTTCATCGTATTTCGGCGTCGAGAGCAGGCCCATGAAGAACTCGAACGGCCTGACCGGTTTCGGGTTCTTCAGCTTCACCGGTGGTTCCTCATCCTTCTCAGCTGTGACGGGCTCGACGAAGGCCAGGCCGCAGCACATGCTGTCCAGTGCCGCCTTCGCCTCGCCCACCATTGACGTCGGTATCCATCCGTCTATTACGAAGGAGTTCGCCGAGGTAGCGATCCTCAGAGGCGTTTCGGCCTTGAGAACCTGGATCGCCAAATGCTCCTCTGATGCGATGATGAAGTCGGCGAATCGCTTCCTGATGCCGTCCAGCTCCTGTTCTATTCGCCTGAGGTCGGCTTCGAGTTCCTTTATCTCGGACCTGTGCTTCGCGATTATCTCATTGGGATCGCCCTTGAGCTTTGGCAGCTTGATTTCCTGGAAGCCATAGTTGGAGAGTATCCTCGTTGCCTCCAGCTTCTCGTCATTCTGGACGAACAGAGCTATTGCGATATCCGACTTGCGTTGGTTCTTGAAGAGTTCGAAATGACGTATCTTGCCACCGAGACCTGCCTTTGGATCCTCCTTGCAGAGACCGACGAAGGACGCTATGCTGTCATAGCCATCGTAGTCCTCGACCGGAATCCTGAAGGATTGGAACGGCTCGAGAGCCTTGATCTCACTATCCTTCTCCCGGACAAGGGATTGGATCTTCTGCCTCGCCTCTGTCTTGCTCGACGTGTTAAGGTCTAGGGTGACGAGCGCTTGCTCGAGCTCACGGCGAATATCGGTCACGGGCAGCTTCCGACCAGGCTTGTGCTCCTCTATCTCGAGCGAACGAATCATGGCCCTGAGCTTGAGTAGCTTCTGAGACGTGTCTGAGGCGCCCGGCAGTGGTTGGCCGAGTTTGAACTCCTCGTCCTGCTTCGTGAAATCTATGAGGTGCAGTACGCCCAGTTCGTACAGACACACGATGGTCGAGTCGAGGCTGTCCATCGACCCGACGACCACCGCCCTGGTCATCTCCTCAGGCCTAAGCATCAACCGCCCTCTCAAATTCGGTTAGAACGAACTCTTTCGCCCTGCCCATATTCTGGCGAGCGTTGGCCGCGAGCTTGTCTGCCTTCTTGCCGCCCTCGTCGAGGAGCGCCTTCTTCTTCTTCTCGATCTGGGCCTGGGCATCCGCCAGCTGGATATCGAGCTTCTTGCGAAGTTCCGACTCAGCAGCGTCAATCCTCTCGATCGCTTTCCGCTTGCCCTCGGCCTGGAGCTGCTTGCGCTTCTCTTCGGCCTCGTTAGCCATGGCGCGGATCTTCTCCTCGGCGGCCTTTATCTCGTGGAGGATCTCGGCCTTGCCCATTTTTCCACGTCCAGCTTGCTGATGCGGGTTTCGATATAAATATGCTACGGGCTTCACTTTTTCGGCTTCCTGCGCCGCCAATTCGACAGTTAACGACGCGGAAGGGACCTCCATCGAATATCGTTGTGGGCGCGGCGCGATGGCGCTAGCACCGTGACGGAGAACCGAAGACCGCGGCAAGGAGCTGGCTCCATGCATGTCTTACCGCTTCAGCTTGCCCTCGAAATCCTTCTTGTAGAGCTTCGTGACCTTGATCTTCGCCTGCTTCAGAAGGTCGATTCCGGTCTGGTCCGAGTAGTCGCCCAGGTAGACCACGCGCGTGACCTGCGCGTTCATGATCATGCGGGCGCAGATAGGGCACGGGACGATCGTCGAGTAGAGCGTCGAGCCCCGCGAGAACGTGCCCGCCTGGATCAAAGCGTTCTGCTCCGCGTGCACGGCCGTGCATGTCTCGAGCCTCGTTCCAGAAGGTATGCCGAGCTTGTCCCTTATGCAGCCCATCTCGTCGCAGTGAGGCATGCCGCGCGGGTTGCCGTTGTAGCCCGTGCTCTTGATCTCCCCAACATCGTTGACGATGATCGCACCGATCTGCCTCCGAGTGCACGTGCTGCGCTTCGAGACTTCAATCGCGATGTTCATGAAGTAATGATCCTTCGAGATCCTATCGTTCTCGTGGGCCACGCGATTCCTCGCACGCCCTTATTGCCTCGGTGCATTTCTAACTATCCATGACTAGGCATCCCTGAAGTTCGCCCGGAAAAGGGAAATCATAGAAATAGAGTCCGGTGAATACGAACGCGTAACGGAGCGGACACGGATGAGTAAATGGGCCAAGGCTGCAGCAGCCGGACTAGCAGCCGTCGCGGTGGTCATCCTGGCATATGCGCTGCTGACCCCGCAGGAGAACTCGGATACCACCGACCACATGGGGATGGGGTGGCACATGAGCTACAGCTCCGGCAATGTCGGGCTGATAGCGGTCGCCGTGGTCACGCTCGTCGCCGCCCTGATGTTCATCTTCCTGTGGCAGGAGTATGAGCCTCTGCCGCCCTCATACGTTCTGCCGGCGCACAAGGATGCCTCCGGTCTGGGGGCACAGCCTAGCCTCGCCTCGCCCCTTCAGGAGGAGGCAGGCCCGAGATCGGAACCTGCAAATGAGGAGGAACAGGCATCGAGGGATTACCTGGTCCTCAGGCTCTTGGCCGGAGACGAACGGCTGATGTACAAGGCCGTGATGGATTCCGGAGGATGGGCGCTACAGAAGGACCTCATCTTGAGTACTAAGATGTCGAACGCCAAGGTGTCCCGCGTCTTGGATAGGTTGGGTCAGAAGGGGCTGGTCGACAAGGAGCGATTCGGTTCGACCAACAAGATAACGATCAAGCATGGCCATTGACCGCGCCCAAGAGGCCACTTTTCATCAGGGTGAAAAGACTCCGGGCACTTTTCAGGATACATCCAAGTACCATTTCACCCAAAACATCAGCATGGCCCCAAGGGCATGGACCGGGGCCGCGGAGGTGAAGACGAAATGAAGAGTCTTGCGGTTGCAGCGCTCGTGGGAACGATGGCCGTGCTTGCCGTTGCGGGCCTAGCCTTAGCTACCGGATCAGGAGCCTATTCGCTTGGGACACAGAGCCGGGACGGAACCCCGATTGGAGGGGGCATGGGCGGAATGGGCATGCATAGGTCAGACTATCAGTATCAGGGCGGCGCGGACGGCTGCCCGATGGACCACGACTACGACTACAATTGGAGCTATCAGCACGGAGGGTGTCATGCGGAAGCGCAGTCAGGGCCCCAGTACCAGCAGGGAAGCGTTCCCTGTCCGATGGACAACGATTGGAACTACACCTGGGACTACGACCATGACTACGGCGGATGCCCACGCATGGACTGATCCAGTCTGACAAACCCTTTGGCCGACATCCCCCGGGCTCGGCGCCCGGGCGTCGCCTTTTTGAACTGTCCATAACCGTCGCCAAAGACTAACTAGATATCCAATCAAGTCATCCGCCCCGACGTATTCGGGGGAGTCTCGGGTGCGGATGAGGGAGCCGACAGGAGGGCAGCTAGAACTCCTGTCCAGAGACGAGCTGGACAGGATCCACGGAGCCACGATGGAGGTCCTGGCGAGGCGCGGGATCAAAGTCTGGGAGCCACAGGCGCTCAAGTTGTTCAAGGAAGCGGGTGCAGACGTCGACGAGAAGACGAAGATGGTCCGGATGTCTGAGGATCTCGTCAAGGAGACCGTCGGGAGAGCGCCGTCGGAATTCTATCTCCACGGTAGGGACCCCAAGTACAGGCTACGGATGGGCGCGAAGAAGGTTCATTTCTCGGTTGCTGGGCAGACCGTCAACATAATGGATCTCGATGGGAAGGTAAGACAGGCCTCGATGAAGGACACTGAGAATGTGGCGAAGCTTGCAGACGGTTGCGAGAACATACATCACGTCTCCGTTGGCACGACACCCAAGGACGTCCCGGATGACATGCATGCGCTTCACCACATCTGGGCGAATTGGAGGAATTCCGTCAAATCTTCTGACGGGTACAACTACGGCATGAGGATGACCACGGAGACCATAGAGATGGGGTCAATACTTCGCGGAGGAGCCGAAGAGCTGAGAAAGACACCGACCTTGCTCGGCTTCACGAACCCCGTGAGCCCGATGCAGCTGTCGAAGGAACTCCTCGAGGGGGCGATCATCTATGCGAAGCACAACCAGCCGATGCTCCACGCTCCCGAAGCTCTCTCAGGAGGGACGGCACCGGCGAGTCTTGCGGGGCTACTGGTTCAGCAAAACGCGGAGGTGTTGTCAGGTATCATGGTCTCGCAACTTGCCAAGCCAGGAGCTCCTATTCTCTATGGGACGGTGTCCGCAGCGATGGACATGAAGACGGGGGCTGCGGCACTGGGAGGCCCAGAAGTTGGCTTGTTCAATGTTGCTGCGGCGCAGCTGGCTAGGTTCTACAACCTGCCCTGCAGGGGCACTGGCGGAAACACAGACTCCAAGGTCCTCGACGCGCAGGCGTTCATCGAAACCTCGACGAGCCTCATGATGGCCAGCCTTGCAGGCATGAACTTCATCTACGACGCGGCAGGCTCCTTAGAGGGGAGCCTGACGATGTCCCTCGCGAAGATCGTTATCGACAACGAATTGGTGGGGATGATTATCAGGACGCTTGAAGGAGTCAAGATCACCGACGAGTCACTTGCCGTGGAGGAGATCATGAAGGTAGGTCCGGCCGCGAGCTACCTGGCCACGCCGTTCACCATGAAGACTTTCCGCAGCGAGCATTTTGTTCCAGGGCTCATGGACAGGAGATCCAGAGAGGCTTGGACGAGGGATGGCGGAAAGGACATGGTTGAAAGGGCCACGGCCAAGGCGAAAACGATCCTGAAAGAACATCGGCCCGAACCCATGGACAAAACCGTCATAGCCGAGATGGAGGAATTCCTCAAGAAGACGGCGAAGGAGCACGGCCATTAGCGAGCGACGGATGCGACCTTCATAGCAGAAACCATATGCATTTTATACCTGGCCTCCACTCTTGTCGCTGTGGCTGACGAGAGTGAGAAGACAAGCAGGATTCCGAGAAGATTCCGCGGAGTCGTCCTGTTCTTGCGCGATGCAGCCGTGGCTGCATTCCTGGTCGCATGCATCCTCCTGATTATGTTCGCCTACACGGGGCTCTGGCCTCCGCTCGTCGTCGTCGAGTCGGAGAGCATGATGCACGGCGGCAGGAACATCAGCCATATCGGTACCATCGATACCGGTGACCTGGTCCTCGTGAAGAATGTCGATGGGGTCAACGACATCGAAACCTATGTCGACGGCCTCTCCTCTGGCCACAGGACATACGGTGACTACGGCGATGTAATCATCTACAAGGTGGACGGAAGAGATACTCGGACACCGATCATCCACAGGGCGATCATATACCTCGAACTGAATCCGGGAGGCCTGAGCTTCAGAGCTGAGGCTCTCCGCGATGCACCAAGTAGTAAGTGGACCGCCTCGAATCAATCCAACACCTGGGACAATCTCACGAATTCCATCACGCTGCTTGATATCGGGTGGGCCAGCGAACCTGTGATGATCAACATTGGCCACTATCTTGCCTCACACTCCCCAAGCGGCTTTGTCACGAAAGGGGACAACAATCCAAGCATCGATCAATCTGTAGGCAGCCTTGCCCAGTTCAGCTGGATTGTCGGAAAGGCGAGGGGCGAGATACCTTGGTTCGGCCTCCTAAAGCTCTGGTCCACGCACTCGCTCGGCAGCGCAGAGCCGCTAAACAGCGTCAGAAACCTCTGGATATCCATCGCCGTGATCGTCATCTCCCCAATTGTCATAGACATCGCGCTCACTTTCAAGGAGAGGCGAGAGATCGCGGCGAAGAAGGCTGCTGAGGAGAGCAAGAAAAAGGCGGAGGCTGAGGACTCCTCCGAGCCGGAAGGACTTCGGAAGCGGCCTTGAGATCACATCAAAGTGGTCTGGTACCGCAACTTGTAGTTCTTCAGTTGGCTCAGAATCTCGTCCTCTTCTAAAATCCTCCTTGCCTCCGTCACCGGCACGCTCGGTTCAATCTCCTTCGTTCTCCCCCCTCTGCCGAAGGATTTGACGCGAGCGTGGATTATTCCTAGCATATCGAGTTCCGAGACGAGGTCCGTGATCCTCCTCTGGGTCAGGATGGCCATCGAGGTACACTGGCAAAGCTCCTTGTATGTTTCGTAAAGGTCGCCCGTGGTGAGCTTGGCCTCGCCACGGTCATGGTTCAGCAGCACGCCCATAAGAATCATCTTGGACTGGACTGGGAGTGTGCGGATCGCCTCGGTAACGCAGTCGAGCTCGATCTTGTTCTTCGCCTTCGTCACGTCGGCCTCTGTCACAATCGGCAGGTGATTCCTCTCGGCAATCTCCGCGGCCACCCTAAGCAGGTCGAGTGCGCGCCTCGCATCGCCATGCTCCTGGGCCGCGAGCGCCGCGCAGAGCGGTATCACCGAGGCCTCGAGCACGACCGGGTCGAATGCTATCTTCGAGCGCTGTTCGAGTATGTCTTTCAGCTGCTCCGCATTGTATGGCGGGAAGACCATCTTCTCCTCGCTGAGTGAGCTCTTCACCCTCGGGTCCAGGAACTCCATGAACCGGAGGTCGTTTGAGATGCCGATGACGCTGACCCGCGCCTTCTTCAGGTCGTCATTGATCCTGCACAAATGATACAGCACGTCATCCCCGCTTTTCGCAACGAGCCTGTCGATCTCGTCCAGTGCGATCACGATCACGCGCTTCTCTTCGTCGATCTTCTCCCTCAGGATGTTGTAGACCCGTTCCGTACTCCAACCAGTGAACGGGATTCGCTCCTCGAAATCTTCGATGAACTTGTTCCCGATATTTTGGAGCACGCCATACTGGGTGTCGACGACCTCACAGTTCATGTAGATGAAGCTCACGTTGTTCAGGTTGGAGTTCGCCCTCTCGATCTCCTTGCCGATGTACTTGATGCAGGCGGTCTTGCCCGTGCCCGTCTTGCCGAACAACAGGACGTTGGATGGCCTTTGCCCCTCGAGCGCCGTCACGAGAATGGATGCCAGCTGATTGATCTGGTCTTCCCTGTGCGGCAATACGTCTGGAATGTACGATGCCCTGAGTACGTCCCTGTCCCCCTTGAAGATGGACTTTGACCTAGTGTACTGCTGGAATATGGTGTCCTGCATCTCGCTGCTCCCCCAAAGAAGACAAACTTACCTTCCCTTTCCCTGTATTTCCAATGGAAGCCGCTCTCGGAATCCACACGAAACAGAGGGAATGAGGGAATGATATCGAGTCTACTTAAGCGTTAATATTATCGTGCGATTTCATTTTACCTACAGCCCGGGTATTTTGCGGAATCTTGTGAGCCAGTAATAATTGAAAATGAGTCACGGTAAATAATAATTTCTGATGCACATGCGTGAGCATTTTAAGAGGGGGCCCCCTTCATTTCTTGTGGAACACACGTTTTGGGCAGGGCAACCCTTCCTGTGCAACTCGTTCCAACGGAAACCGAGGTTCTTGGTATGGGTGAATTGTGTGAATTCGTCGGCGAACAGCATTTATCCCACTGAGCCATGTATCGATTCGCTGTAAATGAAGAAAGCGGTCGTACTGTCAATCAGCCAAGACACGGATGAGATCAAATCCCTGCTGGACACCCTAAGGATCAACGTACTGAAGGAATTCGTCCAGAATCTGAGATTCCCGCATAAAGTTGGTTTTCTAGGACCAGGGAAGATTGAGGAGGTTCACAAAGAACTCGGTGAATTGGACGTTGACTTGATCGTCATCAATGGCACTCTGAAGCCTTCACAGCATCACTTTCTAGAGATGAAGTTTCAGCTGGAATGCGTCGACAGAACTGGAGTCATCCTGAAAATCTTCACAGAGCATGCTCATACTCCAGAAGCAATTGCTCAAGTGACTCTTGCGAAGCTGAAGTATGAACAACCTTTCCTGCGTGAATGGATTCATAAATCAAAATCCGGTGATCGACCTGGATTCCTTGCAGGTGGTGCATATGCTACAGATGTTTACTACGAGCACGCAAAGAGTCATGCTAGGAGGATCGAGAAGACGCTGGATGAGCTCTCAAGGAAGAGGGAAGTCGCCAGAGCAATGAGGCGCGAAAAAGGTTACACGCTCGTTTCACTATCTGGTTATACCAATGCTGGTAAATCTGCCTTGTTCAACAGACTGTGTAACGCGGAGACCGAGGTTGATGACCGACTCTTTTCAACTCTATCGACGACGATCAGAAAAATGTCAGGAATCAAAGGCAACATATTGATGGCCGACACGGTTGGTTTCATAAGAAATCTTCCACCAAACTTGGTGGACGCCTTCAGCTCGACCCTTGAGGAGATATTCTATGCCGATTTGATCCTCCTTGTCTTTGACGCAAGCGAATCGATGGAATCTATCAGGTCGAAACTCCGGATCTCAATCGAAATCCTATTGCCCAGAATTGAAGGAAGATCTATGATTGTTGTTGGGAACAAGATAGATAGATTAGATCGGGAGGTGCAAGTGAAGATAAGAGAAGGAATCTCTTCAATCATAAACCCTTACGAACTCGTTCTCGTCTCTGCTCGTACAGGAGAGGGGGTCTCGGACTTGACAGAGCTTGTCTCACGTGTGCAGAAGCTACACGGTAGGGTTGATGCGACTCTTCCCTTGACGGATTCGTCGTACAGTTTAATGTCCAGAATTCGTTCCACTTCATCCGTGGAGGAGGCCGTTGCCTTCGGCTCTTTGAAGGTGAGAATAAGGTGCAGGGCAGAGGACATCCAGAAGATAAGGGGGTGGCTGGAGGGAGCTGGTGCAACGGATATGATCGTAGAATTCGAGGAGCTCGAAGAGCAGCCACCGAAAGAAAGACTCTCCAGCGGAAGTGAAGGGGCCCCCCTCTCTCTGCGCGTCCTTAAATCTTGAACTCTCTCTTCTTTGCGAGTACCTGGTCTTCGAACCGCTGGGGAAGGGACCAGGCAAGGTAGTCGATCTCATCTATGTTCCTGACGAACTTGGCCTTGCTCGGCGTGTCGATCAGTTCTGCGAGCTCTCGTGTCTTCTTAACGTAGTCATATAGCCACCAAGCACACACCACCAGACCGATCGGTGCGGCGACCACGATCCAGGTGACCCAGTCCCCGAAAGGTTCGGTCAGGCTCCCCAGAAAGGAAAGGTACGACGGCAGCTTCCAGGTGATGACCTCGACCGTCTTCCCATTCACGAAGGTCTCGTCCACGTTCCTGAAGAATGATCCGACCACGCCGACGATGGTTAGGAACGCGAAAAGGAGCGTGAGCAGGCTGCTCAGCTCGAGCCTGTACTCCGTCAGAACACTCTTCGGCATCATCGCACCTGAGCCCTGATAGAGCACCCAGTCATAAAATCATTTTCTTCCTCATGCGTTGCCTACATGTAGCGGCAAGCCAGATTCCCCTAACGGACTTGTCCTCGTGCATGAGTGGTCATTTCCTGCACCAGAGAACGACCGCATTCCTTCTAGCTTGTCTTCTGTCGTCGATGGTGTTGTTGTCATCTTCTGGAGAGCCGCCGATGATAGCGATATCGAAGGCACCTGAGCTGGAGGATGGTCTTGTTGTTGCGGTTCGCGGCATCTTGGTGGATCTACGTGCCTGGGATAGCGGGTCGGAGAACATGGTTCTTCTCGAGCCGGCAACTGGCGCGACAATTAGGATCGTTAGCGCACAGGGCCTGCGGGAGCAGCCCAGCTCTTACGCCTCCGTTGGGGACGAGATGGAGGCAACGGGCGAGTTGAAGTCCTCAGAGTCGCCCCCACTCCTATTCGCCGACAGCGACGACATAATCCTTTCGAGGGATTCCGAGGCCGTTCTTACGGTCACCGTTGTCACGGAGAACTGGTTGCTGTTCAAGAACGATAGGATTTGCCTGTGCGGCGTCCTGATCGTGGAGCCAGGTTCCGAAGATGTCCGCCTGACGGATTCGAGTAGGGAGCACAGCATCTCCATGGATGTTAGCGTAGAGCAGATCGGTGGCATGGCCGGCCGATATGTCTCAGTCGATGCGACACTGATTCTGGACCCGGGCAGGATGGAATTCGAGTTGGAGGACTGCGGGATCCGTCTACGCGGATGACAACAAGCCTTTTCATCAAGCGGTCCGATTGGCTTCGCGTGGCATGCACGCTGCTAGCCTTCGATGACACGGACTCCCCAGATGGCATGTGCACGACCTACTTGGCAGCCCTGGTGCTCGAAGAGCTCGCGGAATACGACCTCATCGGCCTCCCTAGGCTCGTCAGGCTGAACCCGAACATACCCTGGAAGACTCGTGGCAATGCGGCCATCTGTCTATCCCTAGGGTATGCCAGAGGAACTGGCAAGCCTTGTGGTGAGTTGAATCAGGGTCTCATCAGGTACTACTCCGAGGGCAACTCGGCGGAGCCTGCGGAGCTCGTCGCAAGAACTGCAAAGGTCCTCGAGAAGGTTGCCAGGTTCGAATGTGACATGACAAACCCCGGTATCGTGGCCTCCAATGCGAGACCCGCGTCCTCTCTATACTGGAGCGCGGTCCGCGAGGTGGTACCGCTCAAACATGTTGCTCAGATTCTCAAGAAAACGGGAGCCGTATGCAAGAAGTACAAGACTGGCAGGGGGATTATCGGTGCTGCCGCTGCGATGTCCTGGCGGCCACGCGACAGGACTTGGGAGGTCATAGCATACAGATCTCCCGACCGCTTCGGCACACCGCGCAGGATCGACCCGAAGAGCGTCATCGCCATGGACAGGGCGACCAAGATGACTTTCAACAGCTACGATTATGAGAACGACCACATCGCCATAGCCCCAGGCTCGCCTTGTCCGATCCTGTTCGGCATCCGAGGCGACTCCGCAAACGAGCTGCTTAGGGCGAAGGCAATGATAAAGGGCGAGAAACCAGACAAGTGGCTGCTCTTTCTGACCAACCAGGCGACCGAAGACCACGTCGTTGACCGGAAGATCGCTTCCCTCCGACCGCGTATGTCCGCGAGGGTGCGCGCTAGCGTGGCTGCAGCTCCGATAACGGTGCCGGGCGGCCATGTCATCCTGAAGGTGACAGACGGAGACGAGATTGACGCAGCATTCTACGAACCATCGAGAAGCTTCCGTGACATCGCGAGGGCGCTCATTCCCGGCGACGCGCTCACACTGTACGGCTCGGTGAGGCATACCCCGAGGAGCCTCAATGTCGAGAAAATGCTCGTGAGACATTTGACAAAGGACACTAGAAAGGTGCACAACCCGACCTGCCCAAAGTGCGGCAAGAGCATGGGGTCCATGGGCACCGGTCAAGGTTATCGGTGCAAGAAATGCGGGGCGAAGGCATCACCGGATGAGGCCGACTTCAACACATACAAGCGTACGATCGAACTAGGCTGGTACGAGCCACCAGTGGCCTCCAGGCGACATCTTCACAAACCCCTACGGCGAATGTCGAGGGTGGACATAGACAATCTATAAATATGCTCAGGCAAATCATCACGGACGAGACTAGCGGCCGTTGTATGGCCGTTGGGTGTGTGATGTGATGAGCGAAGCGGTCATTGTCAGTGCCACCCGCACGCCTGTTGGGAAGTTCGGAGGAGGCCTCAAGGACCTCAACGCTACGAAGATCGGCGCTGTTGCGGTGCGCGAAGCCGTCAGGCGGGCGAAGATTGAACCCAAGACTGTAGAAGAATGCATCATGGGAAACGTTCTCAGCGCGGGTCTCGGGCAGAACCCGGCTAGGCAGGCGGCCTTGTGGGGCGGCCTCACCGACGAGGTCGCGGCGTTGACCATCAACAAGGTGTGCGGCTCCGGACTCAAGGCAGTGATGCTCGCAGCTGACTCAATACTGGCCGGAAAGCAGAAGGTCGTGGTCGCGGGCGGCATGGAAAGCATGACCAACGCACCGTATCTTCTGGAGAAGGCGCGCTTCGGGTACAAGTTGTTCGACTCGTCCCTTGTCGACGCAATGGTTCGGGACGGCCTATGGGACATCTTCAATAACTTCCATATGGGCAACACGGGGGAGATCGTCGCACAGCGGCACAATGTCACGAGGGAGCAGGCCGACAAATTCTCCCTCTGGAGCCACCAGAAAGCGGTCAGGGCGATTAAGTCGGGGGCTTTCAAGGACGAGATCGTACATGTGGAGCTTCCTTCGAAGAAGGATGTTGCGATATTCTCCCTGGACGAAGGCCCGAGGGAGGACACGACCATGGAGGTGCTCGCGAAGCTCAAGCCGGTCTTTAGGAATGATGGCATCCTCACTGCTGGCAACTCGTCTAGCATCAACGACGGCGCATCCGCGCTCGTCGTCATGGATTCTGATCATGCGAGCGAGGTCGGCGCGAGGCCCCTCGTCAAGATCATCGACTATGTCACAACCGGTGTCAAGCCTGAGCTGCTCATGGAGGCGCCCATCTCTGCCGTCCAGAAGCTCCTTCAGAGGAACAACTTGCAGGTCAAGGATGTGGACCTCTTCGAGCACAATGAGGCCTTCTCGACCGCCTCGGTCGCCACAATGAAAGCCCTGGGGATCCCCGAGGACAAATTCAACGTGAACGGTGGCGCGGTCGCACTTGGGCACCCGATCGGCGCGAGCGGTGCTAGGGTGCTGACAACGTTGATTTACGCTATGCGTGCCAAGGGGGCAAAGCGCGGCGTGGCCACGCTCTGTCTTGGAGGCGGGAACGCCGTCGCGATGCTCGTAGAGCAATGACTTGAGTCTGCTCAAAAGACAGATATCCACGGAGGGCTTACCCGCGCTCATTCGCTAGTTGGTCATTACTATGGACTCAACCAAGCTGATGAAAGCGGTTGCCGCCGGCGAGAAAGAGATGGTTGAAAGCCTGTGCACAATGCTGAGGATCCGCGCAGTCGGACCTGAGAGTGGAGGCCGGGGAGAGGCTGAACGGGGGGAGCACTTGGCGTCGCTCGCCTCCAAACTGGGATTCAAGTCAGTCGTGGTGCTGGAATCGAAGGACCCTAAGGTGCCCACTGGCAAGAGACCAAATATCATCATCAAGCTGAAGGGCACGAGCAACAGAAACCTCTGGGTAGTCACCCACATGGACACCGTGCCCGAAGGCGACCTGAGCGCCTGGAAGTATCCACCATACGACGCGAAGGTCGTAGATGGGAAGATATATGGCCGAGGATCGGAGGATAATGGTCAAGAGCTCATGGCATCCCTGTTCGGTCTCAGGGCACTGATGAAAGCAGGCGTGACGCCCGAGTGCAACATCGGCCTCGTATTCGTTTCCGATGAGGAACACGGCAACACGCACGGCATAGAGTTCCTGCTCGCAAAGGATATCTTCAAGAAGGGGGACCTCGTCGTCGTTCCCGACCATGGGCAGCCCGACGGTGCGGCAATATCAGTCGTGGAGAAGAGCATCGCATGGATAAATGTCGAAGTGATAGGGAGACAGACTCACGGTAGTACTCCGGAGAAAGGCATCAACGCTCTCGAGGTCGCCTCTCGGTACATGATCGCCGCCGTTGACAGGCTTAGAAACCGGTTCCCCATGACGGACGCACTCTTCGAGCCGCCCGTCAGCACGTTCTCGCCAACCAAGTGCGATTCGAACGGCCCGAACATTAACACTGTCCCGGGCCGACAGGAGTTCTCATTCGATTTCAGGGTCTTGCCGGAATACAAGCTGGACGACGTGATGACCGTGCTAAGGGAGACTGCTGACGAGTTCGAGAAATCATCGGGTGCAAAGGTCAACCTGACATTCCTGCAACGCGCAGACGCGGCTCCAAGGACTTCGACGGATTCGGAAATCGTGAAGAGGTTGACCACGGCGATCAAGAAGGTCAAGCCGGTCGTACCCCACCCTGTCGGAATCGGTGGAGGCACCTGCGCTGCTCCGTTCAGGAGGCTCGGGATTGAGGCCGTTGCGTGGTCTACGATTCCGGAGACGGCCCACGACGCAAACGAGTATGCCAACGTTGCAGACCTGGTCGCAGACGCTCAAGTCTACGCGTTGTTGTTCGCCGGGAAGAACGTCGAGTGAGCTCAGAGATCCTGGCCTGCCTTCGCTGGCGCATCGCCGAATATCCTGGAGACCATCCAATCGGCGTCGAACCTGCGGAACTCATCGTACTCCTGGCCGAAGCTCATGTACGCGATTGGTTTGCCGATGGTCTTCGCGATAGACAGCGCCGCGCCGCCCTTCGCATCCGCGTCGATCTTCGTGAGTATCACACCATCGATGCCAACGGCCTCGTTGAATCGTTTTGCCTGCTCGACAGCGTCCGAACCAGCCAGTGCGTCGCCGACGAAAAACACCGCATCCGGCTTCGCCACGCGCTTGATCTTCTTCATCTCGTCCATCAGGTTTGTGTTGGTTTGCATTCTTCCAGCAGTGTCGATGAGGACGACATCCTTCTTTCTGGCCTTCGCATGCTCAACGGCGTCATAGGCTACTGCGGCAGGGTCGCTTCCTTCCTGGTGCTTGATTATCTTGCAGCCCAGCTTTTCGGAGTGCAGGGTGAGCTGCTCGATCGCCCCAGCCCTGAAAGTATCTCCCGCAGCGAGGACGCAGCTTAGACCGTTCTTCTGGAGCCTACTCGCTAGCTTTGCGATTACGGTCGTCTTCCCTCCGCCGTTGATGCCCACGAACATGATGACGAAGGGCGGAGGTTTCGACTTGATCCGGTCCGACAGAGAGAACTTCTGCTCGGAAAGCACGTTCTTCACCGCCGCCCTGAGAGCGAGCCCGACGGCCTCCTCGATCTTGAATGACTTGTCGATGCGTTTGCCGATGAGCTCCTTCTTCAATTCCTTCGAGAGCTCCTCCGCCACCGGGAGCGCAACGTCCGCTTCCAGTAGGCCGAGCTCCAGGTCGTGGAGGAGGTCGTCGAGGACGGCCTCCTTCAATTTCCTGCCAGACTCATCGACGACTTCGGAAATGTCATCGATCGATTTCGCAGTCGCCTCTTTGGAGACCGAGAAGAGCTTATCCCTAAGACCCTTGAACATATGCCGCCCTCAGGCCCTGCCACCGGACTGCAACAGGTCGACCTGCTCCTGGACCTTCTCTGAGAGGTCTTGGACTAGCGCCTCCGTCTGGGCCGCCCTTTCTCCCACGGTCTTGAACGCCCGTGAGAGGTCGTCGATCTTCCCGTCCAGTATCTTTTCAGTGTCCTCAGGGCTCCTTCTGATCGACACGCCCGACCCGACGCCCACTACGGCATCCCTGTTGTTGGACACCTTGGCATGTATGTAGGAATCAGCACCGAGTGGTATCAACAACTCGTCACCGGGCGCTCCCTTGGCCACAGACTTGATTGTTTCCCTGGCCCGGACGTGTTCCTCGATTGCGAGCTGGATCAGCTGCTGCTGCTTGATGAGTGCGTCAAGCTGGGCCTTTGCGGTCTCGAGCATCGAGTAGTCTTCCCTGAGCTTCTGCTCGCTTGCGAGGGCGTCATCCGTCACTTGGCAGCCTCCAACAGATGCTTCACCGAGTGGTCGGAGACCTCCTCGTTCTTCAGCGCCTTGACACCGTCTATCTTCACGAACTTGCGCTTGACCTTGTGTCTACTGCCGATGAGAGCAAAGGTCTTCTCGACCGCTGCTTTCTCGTCCGCCGAAGCAATCTCGAGGGCGAACGGCTGCCATTTGCGGCGAGAAATCATGAATTGTCCCTTGACCTCGAAAGCCTTCATGGTGACCAGCACGGCCCTAGAGTACGTGCTCCTGATAAAGCTTTTGGCTGGTACTGTGGCCCCTGCAAATCGCGATGCAAAACATTGATTACTCATGCCCACGATGAGAATGGTTTGTGCGCAAGAGTATCGAGTGTTTCTACCCTGGTAGGAGCTTCCCAGCGATATCTGTGACGGGGAGGGCGTGCTCCCTGAACTGCAAGCACTGCTCCAGGAAGTACCTTGAGGGCATGGCCCCCGCGACGACCCCCGAGGACTTGGTCGCGATGGCCGAAGCGCTTGCAGAGCGAGGGGCGAAAGGCTTCCTACTTAGCGGTGGCGTTGACCCATCAGGGAAAATCAGACTAGCGAACTTCGCGCCGGCTATCGAGGAGATCAAATCCACGACGGACCTGAGAATCAACGCGCACATGGGGCTCACGCCGTTGAACGAGATTGAGGATCTGGTGAGGAGCGGAATCGACTCCTTCTCCGTGGATCTGTACGGGTCCAACGAGACTATCCACGAAGTGCTAGGGCTGCGGGCGAGGATCGAGGACTACGTTGCAGTCCTCGAAGGCTTGAGGGAGGCTGGAGCACCGATCATCGCCCCGCACATCTGCATAGGGATTCACGGTGGCGAGCTGAAGGGCGAGTTCTCGGCGATTGAGATGCTCAATGGATTCAACCCAAGAACGCTTGTCCTGATCTCCTTGATCCCGACAAAGGGGACGGAGTATGCCGAGGCCGCTCCTCCGAGCCAGAAGGCGATCCTGTCGGTCATCGCCAAGGCGAGAGCCGAACTTCCGAAAACGAAGATCGTCCTCGGCTGCATGCGCTCCAAGATGGAGCGTTCGGCCGAGGCGGATTTTGTGAAATCGGGCCTGGACGGCATCGTTCTACCTTCCAAGAGCACGGTTGAGAAATTGAGGCGAGAAGGATTCTCAGTAAGGAAGCAAGCAGTCTGTTGCTCGCTGATCTAGAATCATTTGTATATCGAGCCAGCGGAGTACTTGCGCTCGATCGGTATGAGGTAGACTACCCACGCGACGTTTGAGACGACGAACGCTATCATCAGGAGCGAGATGAGTCCGGTGAAGGTCGAGGCGATGCTCTTCTCGATGACCATCGTGGCGCTCTTGTCGCGATTGTCCATGTCGTTCAATACCAACCGGAACTTCAGGTACTTGCCCGTCGGTACGTCGATCAGCAGGTCGTTCGGACCGAGTACGTATTCGGCTTTGTTGATCCTGTACGCGAACATCATGCTCATCACGCCGTTGCTTTCTCGGTAGTTTTCGTCGGTCAGAAGGTACACCTGCAATCCTGTGTCCCCTGTCACCCGGACATCGCGGCTTTCGACGAGCGCGAGCGGGTCCGAAGAGTAGAAGGACGGCGGGTCCATGCTGGCTGTGACGACTGTCGTTGTCCTGCTCGTTCGCTCTACGCTGCCAATTATCGACGGAACGACCAGCACAAAGGCCAATATGCCCGTGATCGCGGTGATCACTATCGCCCTCTTCATCGAGTTCTTGGCCATCAAGTGCCTCGCACTCGAGCTCCTCGCGAAGCGGATCTCCAGTATCCTGAAGAAGAAGCTCTCGAGACATGTGATCAGGAGAAGGAGCGCTATCACTGCGATGAACGAAGCCATTGGGAGGTACAGCTTCGGGGTGATCGTCGCATCGCCCGTGACGAAGATTACCACGAACGACAGGGCGACGAGAATGACGGTCTGCACCATGTAGAGCGTATACTTGATCCTACGGATCTTGCCCAGTCTTATCGAATCCTCGAGGACCTTCCCTGATACGGGCATTGGCTGTTTAAATGCGCGGATGCCGATAAATACTTTTGCCACTAGTTTTCGATTCTCGCCACTCGCCTGCATATCAAGTGGACGGCCGCGAATTCGGGCACCATGTTCTTGCCCGCATCAAGAGAGAGCCTCTGCCCCTTGAGCGTGACGTTCACAGCTTTCTCGCACACAATTTGGACTTCTTTCTTGCCGAAGGCCTTCGGAATTGCATCCTCGAACGGGTCGAATTTGTCGAGCTCATCCCTGTCCATCGGCATGACCTCGAACCCCGTCTTGCCGTGAAGCGAGCTCGGCAGCCTAATCAACCTCTTGACATCGGAAGTGACAGGTTCATCGGTCTCGCCCCTCATCTTCCCCTTCACCTTCATCTCGACTATCTGTAGGAACGCATCCGCATGTCCCTTCTTCGAGAAGACCTCGAAGGTGTTCTCTTGCCTCATGCGGTCGGCCCCCCTGTGTCCTCGCGAGCCTGATAACAGGTCTTCGTAAAGTCCATCTAGCGTCTTCTTGCCTATCTCAAGTTTCGATTCCGTGGCGAAGTCCTTGAGCTTCGCAAGCCCGGCGGCAGAATCCACCCCTTCGAGTTCGTCCAGCAACCCTTCGATGCCGCGTCTGATCCTGGAGCGCCATCCACCTTCGTCCAGTTCCGGCATCTCCCTCTTCTGCGCTATATCCACTCTGTCCATGAACCTGCCAGTCTCGAAGGGGCTCGGCGGGAAGACCCAGTCCAGGTCAAGCCCGGTGCCGGTGATGTAGTCCACTATTTCGCGCCGTTCGTGGCTCGTGAGCTTCAGCACGCGCGGGCTGTTGATGTGCACATGATAGCCCCTCCCTCCGGAGAACACGATTCTCAGGTCACTCTCCTCGAACCCGAAATCCCCTAGCAGGAATTCGTCTATGAGCCGCTTCACCTCTTCTTTGACCCGCTCAAGCATCTTCTCGTACGGGAGCGCCTTCGCTCCTTCGACATGATCGGCGTCGAGGTCGAATATCAGATCCGCCCCGAGCCACTTCTTCTCGGCCATCGTCGGGGCGTCGGGCCTCTCATAATACGCGCAGGAGTAGTATGCGTGCGAGGGCACCTGCTCGGCGAGGTACTTCTTCAGCGCAGCCCTCGTCGGGAACCCGAGATGCCTCATCACGAAGTCCCGGTCAAAGAACATGAAACCAAATTCGCGCTTGGCAAACCTGTCAGGCATGAGCAGTGAAGCCTCTTTGTAGTGTTTCGAGAAGAGATTCATGACGAAGCGCACTGACTCGTCTGCGGGCATGCGCCCGAGTCATCCGACTGACCTGTATATTAAGCTCACATCTGCGCTATTGCTGCTTGTACTGCCATCTTAGAAACCATAAAAAGGCCCAAGCCCCATCTTCCGGCCAGCGCGGGGACATGATGATACGGACTTACATTCGCATAGAGCTCAGTAGCGAGGGAGAGTCGCCCAAGCAGGTCATCGAACGCATGCGGAAAATCGGTGCCGTGCCCGTGGTGGGCGACTATGATTTCGAGCTGAGCCTCGGTGACGATGAGAGGATATTCGACAGGCTCGAGGAGATCCACCACGCCCTCCGTGGTTCGAGCGTGAGGTACACGGTCACCACAAGGACCAACGCCGAGGACGAATCGATCGAGGGCGATAGGCACCAGGTCATTCACTATGTCGACCAGAAGCCGATCGAGCTGAAGAAGGCCGTGTACAAGGCCAAGATCGAGCGGTGGAGAGAGATGGGCCTCGATGTCGCCGAGCTCGAGATGCTCCTAGAACGCGACCTTGACAAGTTCAAGGAGGCAAGCAAGGAGTACCTGAGGACACACTTGGACAACCTCTCAGTCATCTCTGACAAGCGCCCACCGGATAACCGGATCGACGGCGAGATACTGGCCCTCCTGGACGAGAATGGGAAGACGCTTTCGGAGATCGAATTTGCCACAGGCTATTTCGAAGACCAGGTCACTTACTCCCTAGGTCGCCTGATATCTGCTGGCAGCGCGACGAGAGTGCAGCGCGACTCTGCCGAGGTGTTTTGTCTCGTGCCCCCGCCAGAGCTCAAGGTCCGCAAAGCCCTCGAGGTGGTCCCGGCCAAAGACGATTTTGAGGCTCAGACCAGGATCGTGGACATCATCCCGAAATATGGCATATCCTCCAGGGATCTCGTGAGGACCGCCCGGCTCCCGCGCGAGCAGTTCGTGAAGGCGATCGAAGTGCTCACAAAGAAGGGCGAGATCAGGGTCGTCCGGAAGGACAAGAAGGAGACCTACTATCGCAGATGAGCGCTGGGCCGTTCACCTATCTGGCCACTCTTCCAAAGGTTTAATAGAGAACCCCTCGATTGAGCGGCGGTCTTGGATTGATTCAGATGCGTGCCCTTGCCGCACAAAACGTCCGGTTCAAATACAGTGGTTCCGAACATTGGGCGCTAGACGGTCTCTCGGTCGATGTTGAGAAGGGCGAGTTCGTTTCAGTCCTTGGCTGCAACGGCGCAGGCAAGTCCACTTTGTGTCTTCTCCTTAACGGACTGATCCCGCACGCCATCTATGGAGAGCTGCAGGGCAATGTCGAAGTGTTTGGCACGGATGTCACGAAGAAGACGGTAGCCGAGCTTTCCACGCAGGTTGGGATCGTCTTCCAGGAGCCCGAGAGCCAACTGTTCTGCATGAGCGTCGAGGAGGAGGTCGCCTTCGGGCCAGAGAACCTGGCGGTCCCGAGGGAGGAAATCAGGGAGCGCGTCGAATGGGCTTTGGACCTCGTCGGGATGAGCGGCTACAACGACCGCTCTCCTTTCAGCTTGTCTGGAGGACAGAAGCAGAGAGTGGCGATCGCCGCGGCTCTGTCAATGCGCCCGGAGATGCTCGTGCTGGACGAGCCCGCCTATGCGCTGGACCCTGTCGGGAGAACCGAGCTGTACCAGTTCCTCAGGGAGCTTAAGGTGCGCCACGGGATGACCGTGCTGCTAGCCGAGCGAGACGCGGAGGAGGCCGCCCTGTTCTCGGACAAGATAGTCCTGATGAAAGACGGCCGGCAAGTAGCCGCAGGAACACCTAGGGAAATGTTGCACGACCCCGATAAGCTGAGGGCCATGGGAATAGTCCCTCCGCAGATGTCAGAGGTGGCATCATTACTGAACGCAAGGTTGCCAGGGGCGAACTTCTCATTCATCACAGTTGACGAGGCAGAGCGGGCGATCAGCCAGAGCGTCGTCGGGCGAAAGGTCAGGAGGTCTCGATGATACCAGCTCCGTCGCCATCCACCGCCTCTGACAAGATAGTCTCAGTCCGTGATCTCAAGTTCACATATGAGGGCGGAATCCAGGCGCTCAAAGGCATCAACCTGGACATTAGGCGGGGCGAATACCTGGCGGTCGTCGGAGGGAACGGCTCTGGTAAGACCACTCTGGCGAAGAACATTAACGGGCTCCTCAGGCCGACGAGCGGTACGATCATGGTGAATGGCCGGTCAGCCTCCGACCTGACGGTGGCGCAGCTCGCGAGGATTGTCGGATATGCCTTCCAGAATCCAGACCATCAGCTATTTTGCTCATCCGTCGTTGACGAAGTGCGCTTCGGCCCGCAGAACATGGGCTTCACCCAGGAGGATATTTCGAGGAAAGTTGAACGCGCGATCGAGGCCATGGACCTTAAGGGCCAGAGGGACCAGCCACCGCTCTCTCTTACTCTGGGTGAGAGGCGGAGGGTGTCGATCGCATCGGTGATTGCCATGACCCCCGAGGTCTTCATACTAGACGAACCAACGACCGGTCTCGATGCGTGGGAGACGGATGACCTGATGGCCAGCATCGACAGGCTCAACCAAGAGGGCCGCACAGTCATCCTCATCACGCACGACATGAACCTCGTAGCGAAACACGCGAAGCGCGTCCTGGTGATGTCCGAAGGCAGAATCGTCCTGGACTCCGATCCTGGAGGAGCGTTCTCAGACCTCGAGCTACTGCTCCAGAGCAAGCTCGTGCCTCCGCCTGTTGTTCAGCTGGCCCACAGGTTGTCAGGATTGGGCGTATCGAGGGAGACGCTCTCCCCCGGGGAGTTGGTGTCAAGACTGATGCTCGGTGGAGGTGAGGCCAAGTGACCGGCTTCATCGACCTATACACGGAAGCGGACACGTTCCTTCACCGTATGGACCCGAGAGTGAAGATAGTGGCCGTCCTGCTAGTGAGCATCCTCGGCTTGGTGCTCTCGAGCCTCTACTCGCTCCTCGTTCTCCTGGCGGTCATATTCGTGCTGCTTTTCCTCGCACGCGCGACCTTCTCGAGGACCGTATTCGCCCTGAAGTTCGTGATCAGGTTCATGGTGTTGATAATCCTGCTCTGGCCGATATTCGATCCGTCTGGAACGCCGGTCTTGGCATCGTTGGGCCCGGTGAAGATCACGGAGCCGGCAATCTGGCGCGGCGTCACATCCGCCGCTAGGGTCGGCTGCCTCGCGACAGTGTGGTACATCCTTATGTTCACAACTTCGCAAAGGGATCTCGTCCGGGCACTAGTAAAGCTAGGATTGAGATTCGATTTCGGACTCGCTCTTGCGATCTCACTGAGATTTCTGCCGACCCTCAGCGCAACGATCGACTCCATCAAGGATGCTCAGCGGGCCAGAGGCCTCGAGCTCGACAAGGGCGGACTGCTGCGGAGGGCGAGGAACTACGTGGCGGTGCTCGTGCCCACCATCGTCTCGGCTCTGAGGGCGGCGGACTTGCTGTCGCTCGCACTCCAGTCACGGGCTTATGGGGCGAAAGCGGACCGCACATACCTATGCGACCTCAAGATGCGACGCGTGGACGGCGTCGCCCTCGCGGTGGTCGTGGCTCTTCTGATAATCCCAGTCTTTGCCAAGTTCGTATTGCAGGTTCACATCTGAGCCAGCTATCCCGAGACAAATGCCTGGAGAGTTTAAGTACAGGTTTGTCGTCTAGCTCTAGCGAACGATGTCCTCTGAAGGAACAAGCACGAGACAAACGAAGTTCGTTTCCCCGAAGACCGTTGCTTTGTATGGAATACTCACGGCGCTGACTGCAGCGGTCACCTATGCATCATACACGCCTTTCTCTCCGACCAAGGGATACTTCAATCTCGGGGAATCAATGGTGTTCTTCTCCGCGCTCACCTTTGGCTGGAGGGCCGGCATGATATGTGGCGGCGTCGGCTCAGCAGCGGCCGACATACTGCTCGGGTCCGGGATATATGCGCCCATCACACTGGTTGCGAAGGGAGCAGAGGGGTTCCTGGCCGGCATCATCGGCCGCATGGAGGCAGGACGGGGCTGGGCGATATGCGCTGGGCTCGTCGGGGGCGTATTGGCAGCCATAGCCTTCGTGTGGGTTTTGCCCGCAGAACTGCTCGGCATCGATGAACGGGTATTCGAGACTCTGATCTTCGCTGCGGTCCTTGCTAGCGTATACTTGACGTTCCATTATCGGAAGGCCATCTTCGAGAAGTGGGCCCCTGCCGTCCTCGGCATATCCTTCGGCGGATGGTGTATGGTCACCACGTATTTCCTTGGAGAGTATTTCCTATTGGACGTGGGCTTGGGGAAGGCACTGTCGGAAGTTCCCATCAACGTCGCGCAGGTGGTCCTGGGCGGAACGATAGGAGCACTCCTTTCTTACTACGTCGGCAAGTCGTACCGGCCGCTGTCTGGGAGAAAGTGAGTCACGCATTCAGTGCTGCTTGACTTTTGCCAGCTCCTTCTCGCCGACCTTGTCCCGAGGCAGGATCCTCTTCACAGATCCCATCATGTGCATTCCGAAGTTCATCAGGAACGCGGGCATCGAGATGCCGAACCTGGTGCCTGTCTCGACCATCTTGCCGGGATTCATGATGCCGTAGGGGTCCAGGGTGTCCTTGATCGTCTTGATGAGCTTCGCACCCTCCTTGCCACGGTACTTGCTCAGGTTGCCTGCGAAGAACACGCCAAGCCCGACGGGCCTGCCGCCGTTCTCGAATGCAAGGTCACCGAGCCGCTTGGCGAACCCCATGGCAGCTGTGGAGGCTACGAGCTTGTGCTCGTCCGTGAGGTAGTACGGCATCAGCATAACGGTATTGTTGTCCGCCACCGTGCCGATCATTGGCGCCTTCATCTTGAGCTGCTGGATGATCTTCCTCGTGCCATCGATGACCGTCTCGAACTTGTCAATCGGTATCAGGATCTCTCCAGGTATCACTCCGACGCCAATCTCCCTGAGCCGGAACTCGTAGTTCCTTTCCTCCCACTCGTGGGCCGCGAGGTCCTTCGGTTCCTTCTTGCCGCCTTCGGAGGCCATGACTTCATCCAGGACTTTCTCTTCGAGGTCGACCGACGCCTTGGAGCCAGTGAGCGCGCATGTGATCAGGCATCCGACTTCGGGCGCGTGCTTGCCTATCGCCCTCAAGTAGTCGAAGTGCAGCCTGTCGCTGAACATTATGTGCATCGGGGTGACGCCGCTCCTCACGAGCTTCCTGAGCGCCGGCCCGAATTTGGTGAGGTCGACGAAAGAGTAGCTCACAGCCCTGAGCTCCTCGGGCTTCGGGAGGATCATCATCGTGACCTCCGTGACGACGCCCATCGTGCCCTCCGAGCCGATGAAGAGCCAGTTGAGGTTAGGCCCGCCGCCGTTCTGAGGGACGAGCTTGTCGCCGGTGTGTATCACGATGCCAGTCGGGAGCACGACCTCCATGTCTCTGACCAGGTCCTGGGCGGTACCGTACTTGAATGCCCCTATGCCAGTCCCGCCGGTCCCAATCCATCCGCCGAGGGTTGCCGCGGGAGCGCTGCTCGGATAGCAGGGCAGGAAGTAGCCTTTCGCGTCGAGCGCATCAGCCAACGCCTTCCACGTGACCCCCGTCTGAACAGTGACGACCAGGTTCTTCTCGTCTATGGCGAGTATCTTGTTCATGCTGGTCATGTCGATCGTGATGCCGCCCTTGATCGGCACGGAGCCGCCCAGACCCCAGGTACCTGAGCCTCTGGGAATGATGGGCGCGTTCGTCGCGATGGCCTTCCTGACGGTGTCCACGACATCGTTCGTGTAAACAGGGCGCCTGACCTCGTCAGGCATGGTCTTGAAAATGACGTCCATTTCCTTGGGAAGCGGTGCGAGGTCATGGCTGTAAAGCCTTCGTTCGAGCTTGTCGTGCGAGGTCTCCATCTTATACACCCTTGCGGGAGAGAACCAGTCATTTGACTTCCCCCCCGTGCCGGAGATGGTAAGCGCTCTTTGCCAATAAACCTATACGTTCCCTCAGCGATCTCAATCGACGGTGCACTACTAATCTCGTCACAACAGGTAGGCATCACGTCGAAAGCCTTTTATCTCGCCTGGGAGTGAATGGGAACCTATACATCGGCGTATTCGCGCCGGGAGAGAGGGGAGAATGCACGCAACATTGAGGATCACCGCGATGTTCCTCGCCCTGATAGCGATATTCATGGCGATAGGCTGGATCATAGGTGGACTCTTCTTCAACGACTGGATCACTGGGTCTCTTGTCTTCCTGGTGTTGGCAGGAATAATCAACTTCATCAGCTACTTCTTCAGCGACCGGATAGTCCTCTGGTCGTACAAGGCAAAGATCGTCTCGCGTGCGGAGGCGCCCAGGCTCCACAACATCGTGAACAAGGTCTGCCTGAAGGCTAACATGCCGATGCCGAAGATGGCGATCGTCCCGACCCAGACGCCAAACGCGTTTGCGACAGGAAGGAACGAGAACAACGCGGTCGTGGCCGTTACCGAGGGCATTCTGTCGCTGCTGACGGATGATGAGCTCGAGGGCGTACTCGCCCATGAGATGGCGCACATCAAGGACAAGGATATGCTTCTGATGACTGTTGCAGCGACTGTCGCGGGCGCGATATCCTTTGCATCTCGGATGGCCTGGTTCAGCTCCATGGGCAGCCGAAGGAGCAACGACAACGCAATCCTGCTGCTGGTGGTCATGATAACGGCGCCCATCGCAGCCGTCCTGCTTCGGCTCGCGATCTCCAGGAACAGGGAGTACAAGGCCGACAAGGAAGGCTCCCTGATGATCCAGAAGCCGCTGGCACTTGCCCGCGCCCTCGAGAGGCTGGAGGAGGGCAACAGGCGCAGGCCTATCGAAAGGGGCAGCCCCGCATCCGCTTCGCTCTTCATCGTGAACCCCTTCCGTGGCGGCGGCTTCGTCACGCTCTTCATGACGCACCCGCCGGTCTCCGCCAGGGTCAAGCGCCTCGAGGAACTGTCCGAGCGCACGGGTTACCTCGGCTGAAAAACCCTCAACCAACCTTCTCCCATTTCTCCAGTTTCAGGACACTGGAGAGCGTGCCGCCTTTCTTGATCTCTTCTCTCAGTCTGTTCTCCCTTTCCATCACGTCGAGCGCCCTGTTAGCCACCTCGACAGCGCTCTCCCGAGGAACGACCACCACGCCGCTCTCATCCCCGATGACCCAGTCTCCTGTCTTTACTGCAACGCCGCCGCAGACTATTTCGTGCCCTATGCCGCCGTAGCCTTTCGGCTCACCTGCGTTGGAGGCGAGATGCCTCGAGAAGCACGGAAACCCCATCTCGATGATCGAGTCGATGTCCCTGGCCGCGCCGTCTATCACGACGCCTGCGACCTGCTTGGTCTTGCAGCTCCAGGAAGCAAGCTCCCCCCAGACTGCGATCTCGCCTCCGCAGGCGTCGATGACAATAACATCTCCAGGTTTGGCCCGATCTATCGCCTCGACAGGCTTCGCCCAGTCCCCGTTGATCGTGTGAACAGTGAGAGCTCGCCCTACCATCTTGACCCCGTGGCTGATCCTCGGATGGATGCCTTTCATCGCGCCTTTCTTGTGCTGTGCATCAGCGACATTGGGTGACGATACATTGGAGAACGCATCGAAAAGCTCCCGCTCGCTGTACTTCTTGAATAGCTTCGTTGGGACCCTCTTGCCACTCGTGATGGCGCTTTTGACCGCCTTCGCGGCCTTCGCGACATCCTTCGCCTTGATGATCGCCCCGCCGACGATCACGATCGATGCCCCCGCACGTACGACGTCGGGCGCGGTCTCGCTGTTGATCCCACCTGCAGCGGCTATTGGTATGTTGACGGCCTCCGCTAGCCCCTTGAGCTCTGATAGCGGCGTTCCGCCGACCATCTGCTCGTCCACGCCCACGTGCACACAGATGTAGTCAGCCCCCATCCGCTCGACCTCCTTTGCCCTGGTCATCTTGTCCTTGACGTTGAACAGGTCCACCATCACCTTGGCGCCGTACTGTCGCGCGCTCAGGATGGCTTCTGTGACGGTGGGGTCGGACGAAACCCCGAGGATAACCACAACGTCCGCTCCGGACTTCGCAGCGATCTCGACCTCCGTGCCGCCGACATCGATAGTCTTCATGTCCGCAACGATTGTGTGCTTCGGGAAGGTCTTCTTGAGCAGCCTCACGACTTCCATGCCCTCGCTCTTGATGAGTGGCGTGCCCGCCTCGATCCAATCAACACCTCCCTTGACCGCGTCCGCTGCGATCGTCAGCGCGCGTTCTCCGTGCACGAGGTCGAGAGCGACCTGTAGTATGGGCTTCATGCGGCTCGAAGACCAATTTCCAGCATTATATACGTGTCGAGCCTGAGCACTGACTTCATGCGAAGCCTTGGCTAGCGCATTGGCCATGGACTCCGGAACACTGGAAGAAACAATAATATGCGCTTCCGAGCATACTTGAAGTCGCATGCCACAAAAGACAGGCGAGCGCGACCGGTGCGTCACGGGTTTGGAGGGACTCGACACGATCCTCTACGGGGGCATCCCCAGGACCAACACGATCCTGCTCACCGGCAGCTGCGGCACGGGCAAGACCTCATTAGCGCTTGAATTCCTGATACACGGCGCCCTCAAAGGGGAGAACTCGCTCTTCGTGTCCGTCACCGAGAACTCGGAGAAACTTCTCGCCAACATAATCCCTTACAGGTTCTTCGACAGGAGCCTGATCAAGTCCGGCAGGCTCGTGTTCGTCGACCTGCCCATTATGTACGAGCGCCTGGGCATGACCAAGCCTGAGCTGAGTATGGAGGAGATCGACCTCCTAGTGGCAGCCATAGCCGACCTGGCAAAGGAGCTCGGGACAAAGCGGCTCGTGATAGACTCGATCACTTCGATCTGTTACAAGCTCAAGACGTCGGAGAAGATCAGGGATTTCGTGCTGAAGCTGAGCAAGTCGCTCTCCGATCTGAACTGCACATCGATTCTCGTCGGCGAGGTCGCCGCCCAGTCGAGCGCGTACTCGAGCTACGGCGTTGAGGAGGCGATAGCGGACGGAATCATACTGATGGCGAACATGGAGCGCAGGGGCGACCTGCTGAGAACACTTCAGGTGATCAAGATGCGCGGGACGATGCACTCGAGGGCGAAGTACGTGCTCGACCTGACGCCCATGGGCGTGCTCCTAGTCCCGCTGCTCAAGGGAGGCAGCACCGGATGACGCAAGAGGCTATGAGCGCCCAGAAGATCGCTGACGAGCTCGCCGAGATGCCTTCTGCGTCCGCGATCTCACTGCAGATGAGCGTCGACAACTACCTCGACGTTCTCAGGGGGGTCCTCGACCTGTTCTCGAACAAGAAGCAGATGGACACGATCTATGTGACCGCGACCATCTCATCAGAGGCAATCAAGCGGGTTCTCGAGGCGCTGGACATCGACTCGTCTAGGATATTCTTCGTAGACTGCATCTCTCACATAATGATGGGCGCCTCATCCGCACAGTCGGACGATAATACGACCCTCGTGGAGAGCCCCACGATGCTAGAGAACCTGATGTTGAAAGTAGAGTACCTCATCAGGCGGTCCGAGTCGAAGGACAAGCTCGTCGTGCTAGATTCGATCAATTCCCTCGCGATACACAACAACAACTGGATACTGTCCGAGTTCCTGCACATTCTGGTGTCGGGCCTGAGGTCGAGGGAGGCATACACGGTCATCCTGTCGGTCGAAGAACACTCAACGCCAGAGATCAACAACATGGTCAACCTCGTCTGCGACCACGGTATACGCGTGGGCAAGGAGGGCTGAGATGAAGTTCACTAGCATCGGCATTCCGGCCCTGGACGAGCACCTCGGCGGTGGCATACAGAAGGGCTCGACCGTGCTCTGCATGGGCACGCCGGGGTCTGGCACCGAATTCTTCGCCAAGCAGTTCTCTTCTGCAGGGCAGGAATCGGTCACGTATTTCACGTCAACCGAGCGAGACGAGGACGTCCTCACAGTGATGCGCGAGTACGGCTGGCGCACAGACCTCAAGATCATCAATGTCGGCACGAAGTACTACGAGAGCGTGCTCGCCAAGAAGCTCGAGATCAGCCGGTTCAGACAGGAAGGCATCACGCTAGGGGACATCAGGCGCTTCAGGGACCAGGACACGATGAAGGAGGAGAACTTCCTGACGTTCCTGGCGTACGAGATATCGAAGCTCAGCCCACCATTCAGGGTCGTGATCAACTCTCTCGACTTCTTCTTGGAGAACTACGAGAGCTCCGAGGTGCTTATGGCGATGCGCACGATCAAGGCCCACACGCAGCACTCGGAGAGCGTTACCCTCATGACGATGCTCAAGGGCGTGCACGACTCTCGCATACAGAGCAGCATCGAGGACCTCGCGGACGTGATACTCGAGCTGGAGAGGGAGAAGGTCGGGCACGAGTTCAAGAAATACATAACGGTCCAAAAGGTTAGGAATAGGCCTGCGATGGTCGGGATCATACCCTGCGTGTTCGACAAGACGGGTATCATGCCCGCTTGACGGTTGCAGGCAGGGTCAGTCGCGTTTTCCGTGGTTGTCGTCGTTTTTATACTGACCGCACCGCAAGAAGAAGACATAGTCTTCTTTCCCCCATAGAAATGCGACATGGCCAGATAGCACACTTCGTCAAGTATCGAAGTCAACAACGATTGTTCTTGAGAACCAGCCGCAAAGGTATTTAAACTAACCTCGGCGGTTATAGCATTCACGCGGGCCGGAAGGTCCGCAGGAGGACATAACATGAAGAAAGTTTGGGCAATCCGCAAGGATGCCAGCGCAGTATCTCCGGTCATTGCGACCATCCTGATGGTTGCGATTACCGTGGTTCTAGCGGCCGTGCTGTATGTCATGGTCCTGGGCTTCGGAACCGGAGGCGGCTCGACGCCGAGCCTGCAGATAACGAGGACGACCGCGACGGAAGGGTGGATGTTCAGCTGCACGTCCCCGACGGCGACAGTCAACTGGGATGACGTAACAATCATCTTGCAGTACGTCGGCGGCGGAACCAGCGTTCAGTGGGCAAACATCACCACCGCAGGGTTGACGGGTAGCGGTGTAACGACCCAGAACATGGGTGACGCTACGAAGACCCTTGACGGATCAGCGAAGTACTTGAACGTCACGGACCTCGGCGGCAACGGCCAGATCAACAACGGTGACTCCTTCGTCATCACGACTGGCGGCACTGGCGTCTGGACTGCAGGCCACACCTTCAAGGTGACCCTGCTCTACGAGCCGGACGACGGCAAAATGGTCGACTTGCAGTGGACCGCCTAGACGCGGCTTCCCTGAGCGATCAGAAACCCAGCAAACCCCTTCCCATTCTCCCCTTTTGATTCTTCACATGTGCGCATGAGCCATGGCCCTCCATGCGCATCTTGCGGACAGATGATATCCAGCTGGAAAGCTATTTTATCCCAGCTCGCGCGTATCATCCATCATGCGGGCCGTAAGGTCCGCAGGAGGACTCAACATGAAGAAGACCTGGGCGGTCCGAAAGGATGCCCACGCAGTATCCCCTGTCATAGCCACCATCCTGATGGTTGCTATTACCGTCGTTCTGGCGGCCGTGCTCTACGTAATGGTCCTGGGCGTTGGCACAGGAGGGAACCCCACTCCGGGCCTGCAGATAGTCAGGTCGTCTACGCCAGGAGGCTGGATATTCACCTGCACCGCCCCGACGCAGACTGTGTATTGGGACGAAGTGACGGTGATCTTGGAGTACAACGGCACATACGCCCAATGGACGAACCTTTCGACCACCGCCCTGATGGGCTCTGGGATCGTGACCCAGAATCTGGGAGGCGTGAACCAGACCCTTGATGGCGCCACGAAGTTCCTTAACGTCACGGACCTGGGCGGCAATGGCCAGATAGGAAATGGCGACTACATGACCATCACGACCGACGGCTCGTGGGTTCCGGGGCATACGTTCAAGGTGACCCTGCTCTACGAGCTTGACGAAGGCAAGATGGTCGATCTCCAGTGGACCGTCTAGGCACAACTCCTACACTGGATTCGGTCCATGGAAACCCCTTTCCACATCTCTTTCATTTCTCTGTTCGAGCTCGAACCATCCCTTCGACCCAATGCTCCTGAAGGGCAAGTAATATCCAGAGCCTATGAGATTGGTCCTCAGATGGCCAGCAACCCTCGAGACCTAAACATCATGAACATCCCGTCTGCGGAGGCCTTCGTCCTCTCCCTCCTTGGGGAGCGCGGGCCACTCAGCACGATGGAGATCGAGAAGCTCGCGCGTAAGGAGCACAAGAAGTGCCCCGACCAGACGGTGCTCTTCCTGACGAAGATGAAGAAGAAGGGTTTGATCAAGGGCGAGGCGTCGCTCGCGAAGCGTGGTTGGGTCTGGTGGCTCCCCTGAGCCGAGCCTAGTTGCCGCCTGGGCGGTCCGTGGCTATTACGGAGGTCTTGGCGAGCTGGTCCGTCCACTTCTGTCGTGGGTCTTTCGTGTCCACAAGCATGCCTATGATCCAGTCGAGCAGGAGGAACGGCACGAAGACTTTCGAAATGTTCCTGAACAACGCCTGGGACGAGTTCATTTGGCCGGTAACAGAGACCGCTTTCAGGTGCAGGAGCATCTTGCCTATGGTGCCGCCGATCGCCGTCTCGAAGACGAATGCGTACACGAACAGTAGCGGCCCGAACAGCCCAGCGGGGATGATCGTGTGGATGCCAACTAAGACAGAAAAGAACCAAATTGGCAGCCAGATGATCAGGCCGTCGATGACTATCGCCACGAATCTCTTGATCCAGTGCCCTTGCAGCACCTCGTCGCGGCTCAGATAGTCGAATCCTGTGACCATTTGATCTAGCTCCTATTCCACTCGGATGCCCAGCTATCTTATATCTCTTTTCATCCGGGCAGGGGTGCCACTCCGATCGCCCGTCTGTCATCACAATGTCAGCAGGAATGTTGTCGTCATCGTGGCGGGCACGTATCAGCACTTTTCCTTAAGAACATCGGCCAGGCCCTGCAAACCGCCATCTATGCCTAAATACAGGGGCGAGCATCCTCGTGGAAGGATGCCAGAGATAACCCTCTATGCGCTAATGGAGCACGAGGACGACCCGAAGAAGTGCACGGCGGCCAAGCTTGCGCGCTTCAAACGACTTCGAGCGGTTAGGATCTCATCCAGGTTGCCAAGGGGTGCCGTGATACTGGACCCAGAGGCTGAGAAGGCCTTGTCGAGGGAGGATGTCGGGGCCGCAACCAGGTCCGGGCTTGTCGTCCTCGACTGCTCCTGGGAGAAGCTCAAACGCTTTCCGCGTGTGCGCGCAGGGCTCAAGCACCGTGCCCTGCCTTTCCTGCTGGCCGCGAACCCGACCAACTTCGGAAAGCCGCAGAGGCTTAGCAGCGCTGAAGCGCTCGCTGCGTCGCTCTACATCATGGGCGAGAAGGAGCACGCGGGATCGCTGATGTCCCTCTTCAAGTGGGGACCCACGTTCATCGACATCAACGAGGAACGGCTGGAGGCATATGCTGCTGCGAGCACGAGCACGGAGGTCGTGCAGGCCCAGGCGCGTATGCTACAACTAATGGAAAGGACCAAGGACGAACGCACCAACTAGCTTTTGTATCTCATTGTCGATTCCCTTTCCCCTTTTGCTACGCGTTCAGGGAAGGGCAGGGCATCGACTCTTGATAGCGGGGGAGGAATATGCCGAAAGAATACACTCCTGAAGACCTAGTCGCCATCTGGGAGGAGTTCCTTGGTGGTCAAGAGCGGAGGCACCAGATCACCGCAATAGCGGACCTGTACCCAGACGTGAGGAGCATCTACATCGACTTCTCCTCGATAGAGAAGTTCGACCCTGACCTCGCCAACTACACGCTCGCGAATCCCACGCTGGCGCTCCGGTCTGCAGAGGATGCGGTCAAGCGCATGGTATCGCACGCGTTGACCAACCCTTTCATCCATTTCAGGATTACTGGTCTGCCGCAAGACTCCAGGCTCGAGGTCAGGAAGCTCAGGGCCAAGCACCTCGGCACATTCCTGGCCGTCGAAGGGCTCGTAAGGAAGGCCACGGAGGTCAGGCCGAGGGTGACTGTTGCGGAGTTCGAATGCGTGAGGTGCGGCCACAGGACGACGGTGGAGCAGGAGGGCATGCAGTACCATGAGCCGCTCGAATGTTCGAAGGATGACGGAGGCTGCGGGCGCGGCACCGGCTCAACCAAGTTCCGGCTCCTCACGGACCCCTCGAAGTTCGTTGACACTCAGAAGATCGAGATCCAGGAGGCGCCGGAAGGCCTCAGGGGTGGCGCGCAGCCGGAGCGGCTGGTCGGGTACATCGAGGACGACCTTTCAGGGAGGATCATGCCCGGCGACAGGGTCATGATCAACGGACTGCTCAAGAGCCAGCAGAAAGGCGGCCAGGTGAAGTCGACCCTATTCGACATCCACATGGACGTCAATACGATCGAGTACAAGGAGCACGAGTACGAGGAGATAGTAATCAGCCCGGAGGAAGAGCTGAAGATACGTGAGTTCGCCAAGTCCGGGGACATCTTCGAAAGGATCATCGCGTCCATATCACCCACGATCTACGGTTACGAGCAGGAGAAGGAAGCCCTTGCCCTGCAGCTCTTCGGCGGCGTGACCAAGGTCATGGATGACGGCACACGCATCAGAGGGGACATCCACATCGCACTCATCGGGGACCCGGGGACTGCGAAGTCGCAGATCCTCAGATACATGGCCCTGCTCGCACCCCGCGGCATCTACACGTCTGGAAAGTCATCCTCGGCGGCCGGCCTTACGGCTGCGGCCGTGAAGGACGAGTTCGGCGAGGGGCGCTGGACGCTCGAGGCGGGGGCGCTCGTCCTAGCTGACAAGGGTCTGGCATGCATCGACGAGCTGGACAAGATGACCGATCAGGACAGGTCGAGCATCCATGAGAGCCTTGAGCAAGGGACAATCTCCGTCGCGAAGGCAGGGATCACTGCCACGCTCCAGTCCAGGTGCGCGGTCCTGGGCGCCGCGAACCCGAAGTACGGCAGGTTCGACGAGAACAGGAACATCGCAGAGCAGATCGACTTGCCCCCAGCGCTGTTGTCCAGGTTCGATGCGATATTCACGATGACTGACAGGCCGGAGTCGGAGCAGGACCGCAACGTGGCATCTCACATCCTCAAGGCACACAGGCGCGGCGAGGTCATGATGCAAGAGGCACCCGAGCAAATCACCGGGGTCGACGCGAAGGAGATCATGCGTGACAGCGCGGGCCTCGTGCCAGTCATGGACAGGGACTTCCTGCAGAAGTACGTCGCCTACAGCAAGCGCATCATACCGATCATGAGCGATGAGGCGATGCGCACGCTCGAGGGTTACTACATCAACATAAGGAAGATGGGCGAAGGGAAGGAGGCATCGGTGCCCATCACGCCGAGGCAGCTAGAGGCGCTCATTCGGATGTCGGAGGCCAGCGCGAGGGCGAGCCTGGGACCCATCGTCACGGCTGAGGACGCGAACCGCGCTATCAAGATCATGGACTACTACCTCCGAAAGGTGGCGAGCGAAGGCGGGAGGTTCGACATAGACCTCATAGCCACGGGCACCAGCAGGAGCCAGAGGGAGCAGATATATGTTCTCAGGAGCCTCGTGCAGCAGCTTTCAGACGAACGCAGAGGCGTGAGCGCGGAGGAACTGATCCAGAAGGCTAGTGCCGAGAATATCCCCGAGGACCGGGTGCGCGCGCTGCTCAAGAGGCTCAGCGATGCGGGTGAGGTGTATTCCCCGCAGCCCGGATACTACAAGCTCGCGAGCGAGGAGCGCATCGGATGATCAGCGTCAAGATCCACAAGCAGGGCACGGAAGTGCTCGTTGCCGCGTGTGACATGGACATCATAGGCAAGACCTTCAGATCCGAGAATCTGAGGATCCACGTGTCAGAGGGATTCTACAAGGGCGACTCGGGGGACGAGAAATTGCTCGTAAACCGGCTCCAGATGGCCACTATCGCGAACCTCGTCGGCAAGAAGACCGTGGGGATTGCCGTGAAAAACGGCTTCGTGGACCCGGCATGCGTGCTCACGATTGGCGGCGTGCCCCATGCCCAGATGGCGAGGATGATGTAGTTGTTCTGCATCGAGTGCGGCCGTGAGGAGGAGCTCGTAGGCCCCCTCTGCAAGAACTGCTACGCGAAGAAGCATGCGCAGGCCTCGCTGCCAGACCATGTCGATGTAACTCTCTGCGCGCATTGCTCCTCCATGCTTACCGAGAAGGGTTGGGAGGATGTTGGCTCGATACGCGAGGCGGCAGAAGCGTCCATCAAGCAAGCCCTGTCCCTGTCCAAGGACGCCAAGCTCTCGAGCATGAGGGTGCAGCTCTCCGAGAAGGACGAGCGGAACCTAGAGGCGAAGATCGATGTCCTGCTCTCGGCAGAAGGACACGACTTCACCCGCGAGCTTGGAACGATCGTCCGGCTGAAGCGCGGCTCTTGCACCCAATGCTCCAAGAAGCAAGGGATGTATTACGAAGCGATCCTCCAGGTGAGAGTCCCAGGCAGGTCGCTCGACGAGCACATCGAGCAGTCTGTCGAAAAGCTCGTGAAGAACCGTGTCGAGTCTATGAGAAAAGGCTCCAGGGAAGTCTTCGTCAGCAAGATCGAGCGCGTCAAGGGAGGGCTCGATTTCTACTTCAGCACAATCCCCGCCGCGAGGACGATCGCGAGGTGGATACAGGACTCGATGTGCACTGAGTTCAAGGAATCATCGAGCCTGTGGGGGAGGCGGGACGGCAAAGACCTGTACAGAATGACCTATCTCGTGCGCTTCCCGGGCTTCGGCCCTGGCGACGTGATCGAGCACGAGAAGAAGGAGTACTATGTCAGGAGCATGTCGAAAGGCACGGTGCACGCGTTCGACCTCGTCAGCGGTGAGGAGCGCCCCATCAAGCTGAAGGAGGACGCGTGTGCTCTGGTGCGCGCGAAGGCGCAGATCCTCAAGGCTGTCGTGCTCACCGAATCCAAGCACGAGCTGCAGATCCTGGACCCCGAGACTATGCAGCCATTGGACGTCAAGAAGCCGAGCGGGTTTCGTCGGGATGGGGAACAGGTCAGGCTCGTGAAGACGAAGTTCGGAGCGTTTGTGCTGAGCGACAGCTGGTAAGCGTACCGTTTTCGCCAGGTCTCATCAAAAGGCATTAATTCTCTTGTGACCTTCCGAGGCCGAGAGGTTGCGATAAAATGGTCACTGAGACCGACATCCAGAACGCAGTCGTCGAGCTGCTCAGGAAGGCCGTCGTCAAGCTCCCCGCGGACGTCGAGGAATCGATCAGGAAGGCGTATGCGGCGGAGACAGACGAGGTCCCGAAGATGCAGCTGAAGGCAATCGTGGACAACATCGACATGGCGATCAAGGGCAACACGCCGATGTGCCAGGACACTGGCGTAACGATATTCTACGTCACGCTGCCGAAGGATTGCAGGGTGAACGTCGAGAAGGGCATTGTGGAAGGGGTCAGGAAGGCCACGAAGGAGGTTCCGCTCAGGCCGAACGCCGTACACCCCATCACCAGGAAGAATCCCGGAGACAACGTCGGCGAGAGGATGCCGTACATCAACTGGAAGGTCGGGGACAAGGACTACATCGAGATCACCGTCATGACCAAGGGCGCAGGCTCAGAGAACATGAGCCAGCTGGCCATGCTCACCCCCAGCCAGGGCCTGAAGGGCATCAAGGAGTTCGTGCTCGGCGCGGTCCTTAGGGCCGGAAGCAATCCGTGCCCGCCGACGATCCTCGGCGTGGGCATAGGTGGCTCCTCGGACATAGCGATGAAGCTCGCCAAGGAGGCGCTCCTGAGGCCGATCAACCAGAGGCACAAGGACCCAGAGATCGCGAAGCTGGAGACCGAGCTGCTCGAGGCGATCAACATGCTCGGGATTGGGCCGATGGGCCTCGGCGGGAAGACGACGTGCCTCGGGCTGAACATCGAGTACGCGTACTGTCACACGGCCAGCCTGCCCGTTGGCCTCAACGTGCAGTGCTGGGCGGGACGGCGCGCGACCGTCAGGATATCCCCTGACGGGAAGACCGCTTACCCGACGCACGAGAGGTGACCAAGATGCCAAAGAAACTCAAGACACCGCTTTCTGAGAACGACGTTCGTGCACTGAAGCTGGGCGAGACCATCTACCTGGAAGGGGTCGTGTTCACGGGCAGGGACGAGGTGCACCTGCACGCTCTCGAGTACCTGGAGAAGGGCAAGAAGGTCCCGGTCGAGTTCAAGGGTTCCGCGCTCTTCCACTGCGGACCAATCATGAGGAAGGTCGGCGAGAAGTGGGAGGTCGTTGCCGCAGGGCCCACGACGTCGTCGAGAATGAACTCGCTCGAGCCGCAGTTCATCGAGAAGTTCAGGCCGGGCGCGATCATAGGCAAGGGAGGCATGTCCCAGCCCACGGTCGACGCCATGAAGAAGTACGGGTGCGTCTACCTGGCCATAACTGGCGGCGCGGCCGTGCTGGCGGCGAAAGGCTTCAAGAGCGTCTCAGGCGTCGAGTGGTACGAGCTCGGCATGCCGGAGGCGATCTGGATCATGAACGCTGATAACTTCGGACCGCTGACCGTGGCGATAGACGCTCACGGCAACAGCCTGTTCGCGGCGGTGAACACGAAGGTCAAGGAGAACGAGCAGAAGGCCCGTGAGAAGCTCGGGCTCAAGTGAAGTGCTGACCCCACAAGGCGGCTACTTGCCGCCGCCCTTAGTCTTTCTCAGCTTCTTCTGTTCTGGGCTCTCATCATCAGACCCGCCCTTCGCCTCTTCCTCGCCCTTCTCTTCCTCAGCCTGATCGTAGACTGCAGGCGCGTTCTCTGGGGCCTGGAAAGTGCGGATCCTCAGGTACACCGCCATCGCCAAGATGACGATCGTGAGGAACAGGGCCAGGATCATCATCGAGTGGGCCATGTCGAAGCCGAATATGAATCCCTGAAAGCCTTTCCTGAGAGGTTCCATGCTGAAGGTCTGGTTTATCACGTCATTGAGCTCGATCTGCATGTTCCGGACCTCCTTCGGCCTGTACCCCGCTATCTTGAACTGTATTGTGTAGTTTCCGGCCACGAGGCCGGTGAACTCGAACACGCCGTCCACATTCGTCGAGGTGACCATCTCCGCGGACTGGTCATCGATGATGGTCACTACGACTAGCTCAAGGGCTCCACCCGTGGAGCTGTCTACAACCCGTCCTCCCAGGACGGCCCCTGGAAGGCGCAGCAGATCGACGTCCAGGCGTGTCTGTCCCCCGACAGGTATGATGACTCCGGCGATAATCGTCGAATTGTAACCAGTCTTCACAGCCATGACAGTGTATGTTCCCGCCGTCACGTTCTCAATCGAATACTCTCCCTTCGAATCCGAGATGCTGTAATATGCCGTGCCGACGATCGAGACGTTGACACCCGGTATGAGGAATCCTGATCTCACGGTCCCGAAGAGCTTGGTCCATTTCTCTGTCAGTGTGAAGTTCACATTCCCCGTCTCGTTGCCCCTGGTGACCAGTATCCCGCCTATCGAGCCCTCGTAAAACCCGTCTCTCGATGCGGCGACTGTGTATGCGTCCTCGGGCAAGTTAGGGATGCGGTAGCTGCCATCTGAGGAGCTCTGTACCGTGATTGTCGTGAACTGGCCGACCTTCACCGAGACGTTGGTGTTGTTCAACGCGTTGGCTTTCGAGTCGAACACGAATCCGGATATGGAGCCATATGGTGAGTACAATGTGAACAGCGCTGGAGCAGTCCCGCCGACCGCCAAGCTCACGACCTTGGATTGCGGGGCATAGTCCGGCGCGGAGGCATTCACATAGTAAAGCCCTCCTCGCATTCCCGAGACGCTATAGTTCCCGTCGACCTGCGAAACATTTGCCGAGTAAACCAACGTCTCCAAAGGGTCCAAGAGCTCCAGTTTCACCATGGCGTTTGGGATGAGTCCAGAAGCGCTCGTGACCGTCCCGTAGATGGTGCCTCCAATGAGCTGCAGTGTGACGTTTGTTGTCTGGTTGGGATACACGGGGACAGCCTCGTCCGAGCTGTTCCGGTAGCCAGTCATGTTCGCGTGCAAGGAATACGAACCCACGGTCTCGTCCAAACCGGAGATGATTACATAGCCATTCGCATTCGTCTGCCAGCTGCTGGCGTTGCCCAGCATGGTGACGAGGGCGAGCGGCAAAGGCCTTCCCGCATCGTCCGTTACCGTCGCGTTGATCTCAGCGGTGAACCAGGCGTCAAGCGTCCTCGATTTCATCGGTTCCCTGTCGGCCGACGGGGCTGAAGTGGTCACGACCGCTGTCATGGCGAGGAGAGCTAGGATGATTGCTGCGGCCAATCGGCCGTTGACAGGTAATCTGGCCATAGATGATCCGCTTCTGCTCATCATCGGCTAGTTCGCATAAATACGTTTCCCGCACAGTTGACTTTCTCCTGTCCCTCTGAAAACGTATTAATATGGTCACAGAATAACGAAGCAGGTTTGACGGTCAGGCATTATGATAACCAAGGTAAGTGAGATGAGTAGCACAGACGAGGTGCTGTCAGTGATGCACCCCGTCGTCGCCGAGTGGTTCAGGGCGAAGTTCGGCACGGTCACGGAGGCCCAGGCGATGGCCGTGCCCCTGATCCATTCACGCTCCAACGTCCTCGTCTCCTCCCCGACGGGCTCAGGAAAGACCCTGACGGCCTTCCTATCGATACTCAACGAGCTCATACTCCAGTCGAACCGTGGGAAGCTCGAGGACAGGATTTACGCCGTCTACGTATCGCCGCTGAAGGCGCTCGCGAACGACATCAATGAGAACTTGCTCAAACCGCTCAAGGAGATCTCGGACCTGTTCGTCGCGAAGGGCCTGATCCCGCCGGAGGTCAGGGTGGCGGTCAGGACCGGCGACACGCTCCAGAGCGAGCGACAGAGACAGGCGAGGACCCCACCGCACATCTTCATCACAACGCCGGAATCGCTCTCGCTCGTCCTCTCGACTCCCGTGTTCAGGAAGAAGTTCGAGAACGTCGACTACGTGATCATCGACGAGGTGCACGAGGTCTGTGACTCTAAGCGCGGGGTCGCGCTTTCGATTGCCGTCGAGAGGCTTCAGAGCTTCTGTGCGAAGGAGTTCGTGCGCATCGGCCTCTCCGCGACCGTGGCTCCGCTTGAGCAGGTGGCCGAGTTCCTCGCGGGCCTAAGGGACGGATCTCCTAGGGACGTCAGGATAGTCGAAGTTTTCAGGCAGCGCGACCTGGACCTGAGAGTGATCTGTCCAGCGAAGGACATGACCGCGTTGTCGTTCGAGGTGGTCAACTCGAAGATGTACGACCTCCTTAAGGAGATGATCGAGCAGCACACGACGACGCTCGTGTTCACGAATACCAGGAGCGGGGCGGAAAGCGTCGTCTACAAGCTGAAGGAGCGCGGGCTTGAGGACATCGGGGCGCACCATGGGAGCCTGAGCAGGGAGACAAGAATGGATGTGGAGGGGAACCTCCGCGACGGGAATCTCCGAGCCGCCGTGTCCTCGACATCCCTGGAGCTCGGGATCGACATAGGTTACATCGACCTCGTTGTCCAGATAGGTTCCCCGAAGTCAGTCGCCAAAGGTCTTCAGAGGGTCGGCAGGGCAGGGCACCAATACGGAGGCACCTCGAAGGGCAGGATAGTCGTGTTCGAGAGCGACGACCTCGTCGAGTGCGCCGTGCTCTGCAGGGCGGCACACAGGAAGATGATAGACCGGGTTACGATCCCGATGAACTCGCTCGACGTGCTCGCCCAGGCGCTCGTCGGTCTGTCGATCGAGCGGAAGTGGGGCGTGGACGAAGCGTACGAGCTGATGAAGCGGTCGTACTGCTACAAGGACCTGACGCTCGACCAGATGGAGAGCGTCATGCGGTATCTGGGCGGAAAGGACGAATTCGAAGGGATCTACTCGAAGCTTTGGTACGACGAGAAGGAGAGGACCTTCGGGAAGAGGCGCGGCTCCAGGATGATCTTCTACCTTAACCAGGGCACCATCCCCGAGGAGGCGGACTACAGCGTATTCTCCGAGCGCGGGTCGCTGATCGGGTCCCTCTCCGAGAAGTTCGTCGAACGGCTCTCAGCAGGCGATATCTTCGTGCTCGGCGGGAGGAGCTACGAGTTCATCAAGTCGAAGGGAACCAAGGCTTTCGTCAAGAGCGCGAGCGGTAGGAAGCCGACGGTGCCCTCATGGACCGGCGAGATGCTGCCCCGGAGCTTTGACCTATCCGTTCTCATAGGACATTTCAGACAGGAGATGGAGGAGAAGCTCGGTCAGATGACCGAGAGTGAGATCGCCGAGTGGCTCATGGGCGAGTTCGATGTGGACGAGGGCTCAGCGACCACGATCGTCAACTACTTCAAGGAGCAGAGGATCGTCGCGAGGATCCCCACAGACTCGCGGCTCTTGATCGAGGGTTACATAGACGCCTCTGGCAACAAGAACGCCATCTTTCACTTCCCGTTCGGCAGGAGGGTGAACGACGCGCTCAGCAGGGCGTTCGCGTTCTCTTTGTCCCAGAGGCTGAAGTGCAACATAACGGTCTCAGTGACCGATGACAACTTCATGCTCACAGTTCCGAAAAGCTTCCGCCTGGAGGACCTCGGGACTGTTCTCCGCTCTGAGAACCTGGAGCAGGTTCTCAGGAGCGCGGTGCGCGATTCAGAACTGTTCAACCAGCGCTTCAGGCACGTCGCGACGAGGAGCTTCATGGTCCTGAGGAACTACAAGGGGAGGGAGCTATCCGTCGCGAGACAGCAGCTCCGCTCGAGCAGGCTGTTGGACGCGCTGCACGAGCTCGAGGACTTCCCCGTGATGGCGGAAACGTATGAGGAGATACTCACCGAGGTCATGGACCTGGAGCACGCGAAGGAGGTCCTCCTGAGTATAGAGAACGGCCACAGGAAGATCGAGTTCCTGCCGTTCTCGGGTGTGCCCTCACCGTTCGCCCACAACGTGATCCTGGTAGGTGTTTCGGACATCGTGCTCATGGAGGACAGAAGCATGCTGCTACGCGAGCTCCATCGGAAGGTCCTCGCGAGGGTCCTGGGAGACGAGGCAGTCGCGGAGTATCAGTTCGAGGTGGAGAAAGTCGAGGAGTACTTCGCCGCCAAGTTCCCGAGGATCGCGTCCAAGCAGGACGTAGTAGACGCGATCTCGAAAGTCGGTCCGATGAATATCTTCAGGGAAAAGGGCGAGAGCATCTATGGGCACGCAAATGCATCGTTCGAGAAGCTGCGCGCTTGGGCCGGCGAATTGCTGCGAGAAGGCCCGGTCCGGTCGGTCTGGATCGGGGAGGATCTCTATGTCACCGCTGGAGATCACGGGCTCTACACGTGCCTCCACAGGAGGCAGATTGCGCGCAGTCCGAGCGATGACGCCATCTTGGCATCCTTGTCCGATGGCTCCAAGAGCATTAGCGAAATAGCTGAGTCCACGAGTTTGGCAAGAGAGGATGTGCGGGATTCGATCAGGCACCTCGAGTCCGCGAATGTGGTCTGCCGCACCAGCGTGAGCGGCGACAAGTTCCACTACGCCAGAATTGAACCGCAGGAAAGGCCCAAGGATGAATGCCTGTTGAAAGCGGTCGAGCGCCATGTCGCCTATCACGCGCCCATCACCGTCGAGGACGTGGCGTACGAGGTCGGAGTGGCCGAGGCAGAGGCCGAGAGCGCCCTGAGCGAGCTCATCGCCAGGGAAGTGGTCGTCTCAGGCCGGTTCGTGGTCGGCGAGCAGCTGCAGTACATGCTCGCTGAGGACTACCTGCGTCTGAAGTCTGGCGGGAAAGAGGTCTATGACAGGGAGACCATCCGGCGCTACGGTGAGAGGAAGCAGTTCACCAAGGCCAAGTCGATAATGGCTTTCTTCCACAAGTTCGGCGAGGCGGGGATGGTGTACGACATCTCCCAGCGAGTCGATGGTTTCGACATGGAGGCGTTCGGCGAGCTGAGGAAGAGCGGAGATGTGCTCCTAGGCAGGTTCGTCCGTGGAAAGCTAAGATACATCCTAGCCGAGGACGCGCCGTACTTCCTCGCTGTCTACCGAAAGGAGCGCTTGGACAAGTACGAGTCCGAGCTGATCCGCGTCATCTCCAAGCTCGGGTCAGGGACGTATCTCGAGATAGCGGCCGCATCCGGCTTTCCGCCAGATGCGATGAGGGAGCATTTCGACTCATTGGACAGAAAAGGCTACCTCATGAGGCTCTACGACGAGGCCGAGTCGTGGAGCTCGAGGAATGTATATGTGCTCTGCGAGGTGGAACCCAAGGTCGAAGGCGCGTACGAAAGGGTGCTTGAGCAATACCTCAACGGCTTCGGGCCCGCGACCTTGTTCCAGGTCGCGGCGTATCTCGACATCGAGCTAGACGAGGCGAGGATCCTCCTTTCAAACGTGGGCGCGAAGAACATCAAGGTCGGCTTGGAGCAGACGGAGATGTACCTGTTGCCTGGTGAGGCGAAGGAGCTGGCGTCTGTCGGACCCTCGGACGACAAGCTCCGGATACTCTCCCTCTACGATTCCTTCCTGAGCGACAAATGGACTGAGATCAGCTCGCGATATGGCGAGGGCTGGATATTCCTCCTCGTCAGGGGAGGGAAGATTGTCGGGATGGTCGAGAAGTGGCTCCTGGCCGGCTCGGTCGAGATAAGGGAGATTCAGCTGGACGAGCCGGAACTTCTTGGTCGACTAATAGACTCATTGGACGACATGATGGGCTTCTACAACTCGCTCGGAGTTGAGATTCTCCGCGTCAGGAGCGTGCTGGGGATTGAGATCGACAAGCTCGCTGAGAGCACGAAGGCTGAGTTCCTCAAGCGCGGCTATGCCGAGGCAAACGGCATGCTCGTGAAGGGTAGGCTGGTCACTAGGAGCTTCGGTGTCGAGGACATGTTGAGCATCGTCTTCTCGGTGCAGAACCTCGACGAATTGACCAAGCTTCCGGACATGACAGAGGCGCTCGTCAGGTATGGCGGGCTCAGGTCCAACGCCGAGGCTTTGCTGAGGGTCGAGAGGTTTGAGTCCCTACAGCGGCTCCTCAAGAGGGGGGAAGTGGTGCGGGGGCACCTAGTCCCGGACAGAGTCGGTTACTGCCGGCCTGAGGATGCTGGCCTATACATGGCGGCAAGGAAAGGCGACCTCTCCGCCGACGAGAAGCTCGTCATGCGGATAGTTTCCGAACAGCAACCGGTCAAACGCGATAGGCTCCTTGCCTTGTCGCCGCTCGGAATGGAAGATACCGTTGAGGCTTTGAAGGAACTCTACTCATCGTCCAGGACATACCTGGATGCCGACCAAGGCTATGTCGCCGTTCGCAGGTTGCGGATCGGCCACGACACCGCCTGGACCCAAATCATGAGTAGACTATTCGACAACTACAACATAATCACTGCGGAATCGTTGGGGGCGCTTCTAGGGCACGAGATACCCATGCGCGAGATCAGGAAAGCGTTGAGGAGGCTCGAGGACGAAGGTGCCCTGGTCAAAGGCTACCTGCTCAAAGGCTCTGGAACTCTTTATTGGGCGACCACGGACGCTTACGAGCGGCTCGGGAAGACGAGATTCGCATCCAGCTTCGTAATGTCCCCGGAGGACAACCTGACACTCTATATCCGCTCGAGCTTCCGCGACCTGCTCCCCGAGACCGGCAGGCACGCCGTGTTCCGTGGCACGAAGCTCATCGGCTCGTTCGAGGGCAGGCTGAAGCAGGGGAAACTCGAGATCGCTGATTTGCAGGGCGCGCCCGAGTGCGAGGAGATAATATCAGACTATGCCAGGATGCTCGGGCTCGCGTTGATCGACCGGGAGGAGGGCAGGGTCTCCGAGTGGGAGATCATGGAGTTCTTCCAGAAGTCGCATCCAGGCCTGCACAGGAGCTGAGCTTGGGAATCGTAAAGTAGGACGCAAGACCTTCCGTATGTCGTGGTCGACCTATCCGTGCTCGCCAACGAGCCGTATCCTGCCGCCGCGCTCATGGTCGGTGGCTTGTTATCGATATTCATTGCACTGTACGGTCACAGGGACGACTCCTACCTAGACGAGATTGGCACTATATTTGCGTTCATTCTCGGAGCGGCGATGTTCGTGATGATCTATGTCGTTGCTACGGAGGAGGTCGTGAGGACCTTCACCCTGATAGTCATGGTCATCCTCGCTCTCACTCTCTTCCTGAAGCCGCTCAAGGAGATACCCTGGGCTGGTATCGTGGGGGCGATTGCTGGCGGGGCTGCGGCCTTCGTTGCCTCGCTGGTCCTGCCTTCGACGCTGTTCGGCATTGACGAATGGATCATACTGCTCGTGATCTTCTTCATCGTCGGCGGCATCGTGGACATGCTCCTCCACTTCATGGAGGATATGCTCACGATCGCCACCATGGTCGTCAGCTGGAAGCCGGTGATGGTCCTAGTCGGGTTCGTGTCCATCGCCGAGGGTGCGATGCTCCTGATGGACAGCTCACTTGCGTTCTTCCTTTGAAAACAGGCATGAGCCGTTAGGCGCGTGGAGCCTCTCGTTGTAGAAGAGATACTCTTGAGCATAGCCTGCATATGGGCCGAACCGCTTAGCCGCGAATGCCCGCAGCTTCGAGTAGTTCCCCTTCCGTCCGTAGAGTCTTGCGAGAGCCCTCTCGATCCAGACGTCGATAGGGAAAGCTTCGAGCCTTCCGAAGCCGAACAATGAAACACAGTCTGCCACCTTGTCGCCTACTCCTGGGAGCTCCACTAGCTCCTTCCTGAGCTTCTCGTAAGGGAGCGTTCGCAAGTGTTCTAGCTGGTGTTCGTCGATCGTCTCGCACAGGGTCTTGACATACTGCGCCCTGTATCCAAGGCCACATTTCATGAGCTCGTGGCTTGTAGCCCTGGCCAGTTGCGAATGGGTCGGGAAAGCCCTTACGCCTCCCGCAATTCTCGTACCATATCTGGTTGACAGCGTCTCAATCATCTTGGTGATGCGAGGTATGTTGGCGTATGTCGCGAGGACGAAGCTTGCCAAGCACTCCCATTCATCGATCTTGACGATTCTCAGTCCTTTGAGCTGGGATATCCCATCGGCGAGCACCTTGTCCGTGCCCAGCACTCGATGCACTTCGTCGATGTCGTCGTCGGCTCTGAGGTGCTTCCTGACCAGCTTCCTCACGTGCCTGCCGCCTGGTTTCGCCTCGACAATAAGCCTCCGCCCAGCCTTGCGCAGTACGACGAACTGGTCTCCTAGCGGTCCCGCCCAAGTGCCATCAGGGGCGGCCCTCCACCTGAAGGTTTGGCCACAGCCGAGAGTCTGTCCAAGGTCTAACGGGTCGATCTCGAGGTCGAATCTCATTCTTCTTCGCACAACCTTCTCGGATTCTACCGCTTGTATCCAATCTTCCTCAGGAACGCCTTCCTGTCATCTGCGTCCTTCCGCGATTCAATCCCCTTTGGTTTCTCCCCGTCAATGACGCCCATGACGCCCCTGCCAAGCTCGTTCTCCGCGATGATGACGTCCACAGAGTTCGCAGTAGCGCAGAAGATCGAGCAGACCTCTTGGACATCCTTGATCCTGTTGAGCACGTTGATTGGATAGGCGTTCTCGATGAGCACGACGAAAGTGTGTCCTGCCCCAATCCGTGTGGCGTTCTCCGCGGCCGCCTTCTTCAGCCTGTCGTCGTTCCCCTCGACGCGCACTAGGCAAGGTCCTGACGCCTCGCAGAACGCAAGTCCGAACTTCGCCTGTGGCACTGTGCCGATTATCGCCTCGTAGATATCCTCGGCCGTCTTGATGAAGTGAGTCTGGCCTATGATCACGTTCGAATTCTCAGGGATCTCCACCTTAACGGACTTTAATTTCATGGCTCCCCCTGGCGCCAGAAACGGCAATTAGACGGAAATAAGTTCCCACGAGCCGCCAGTGTCCCAACGGTCAACATTCTGTCCATATCGTTATCAGTTTGGGAAATCAAAATGATTAACTATTTATCCGGGCAATATCGTAAGTCGCATCCAATCATATCAAGGAGGACTAGTCCAATTGCCCGATTCTGGCGGAGACAAGCTCTGCCCAATATGCGATTCCCCGCTCCAACCTGGTTCGAAGAAATGCGGATTCTGCGGAACCGATCTGTCAATCTTCGACCTTGTGGAGGAGGAAGCGCCGAAGCCGCCACCGGCGCCCAGCCAATCTGCTAGCCAGTCAGTGGACGCGAGGATCGAGGAGATATTCTCGAAGCCCACCGCTCCTGCGAAACCGGCGCCAGTGATTCGTGAGGCCAGGCTGCCTCAGCCAGCGGTTGCCGCCCCTGTGAAGGTACCAGAGCATATGCCGGAGCCAAAGCCAGAGCCGAGACCGGTTCCGGTTCCAGAGCTTGAGCCTGAACCCGAGCCGGGGATCAAGCCCGGTCCAGCCGAGGAGGAAGAGGTCTTCTTCGAGTGCCCTCAGTGCGGAGCGCAAGTGCCCTCAAGTGCCAATTCTTGTCCCAGGTGTGGAGTCCTCTTTGCAGACGAGGGAACAGAGATGTTCCAGTGCCCAGCCTGCAACACGCTTGTCAACCTGGACGCGAAATCCTGTCCGGGCTGCGGTGCGGTATTCGTCGAGTCCGATGCGGAACTGGCCGCCCCTGCCGCGCCGGCCAAGAAGCCCGACATAGAGCCACCGTTGGCAGAGGTTAAGGCCCCGAAGGCCAAGGCGGAAGCACCGGCGCCTTCGAAACCTCCAGCCGAGGAGAAGAAGGGTCTTTTCGGGATGTTCCGGATGGGGAAGAAGGAGCCGGAGCCTGAGAAGTCCGGAATGGAGAGACTCGCCCCCGCCAAAGCACCGCCAGCAGCTCCCAAGGCACCGGAGCCAAAGGTTCGCGAAGTCAAAGGTGTTACCGTCCCAGTCCCTGTCGTGAAGGACAAGGGTAGGGACCTTGCACGCATGGTCGCCGAGATGAAGCCGCTTCTCGCCCTCGCCCGTGAGAAGGAGGTCGAGATTGGGGAGAGCAAGCAGCTGATAGATGATGCTGCGATTGCAGGCAGAGAGAGACAACTCGACAAGGCCATCGAACTCGTGCATAAGTCGAAGACCGTCCTGATGTCCAAGATAGACGAGCATTTGGCGGTCGAAATCACCAGGCTGAACGACGAGATCAAGCTCGCCAGGGAGTTCGGCGGTGACATATCCAGAGCCACAACCTACATACAAGAGGTGGCGAGGGCGAGGTCGACAGGGGACGCGGAAGCCGCATACGTCTACACCGACAAGATCAGGAAGGAGCTTAGGCCCATCACTGGCCGTTTCAACGAAGCCAAGGTCAAGATCACGCAGCTCAAGCAGCTGATAGCTGACTCCGAGAGTCTCATCGTCGATACGAGGGAGGCCAGGGCGCTCATGGTCGAGACGAACAAGGCGCTCGATGCCAAGGACTTCGACAAGCTCGAGGCGACGATCAAGAAGGCCCAGGAGAAGCTCTACCAGGGGATCCCGCCACGCATAAACGAGGAGATGAGGAAGGCCAAGGACGATCTCCTCGAGGCGAAGATGAAGAACATCAACATTGCGCCGATGATCACTATGCTCAAGTCAGCCAACAACAGCATGAAGGCGGGGGACTATGCGACCGCCCTTAAGGAGATGCGCGAGTTCCGCGAGACGATGAAGAAAGCGACCTAGGTCAGGTTGAGGACTTCCATCTCCCTTTCGAGTATGGACAGTTCCTGAGGCTTCATGGTTTCTGGGCTTATCGAAATCACCAATATGTCATCCGACTCAGAAACCTCGTCGATCAAGCTCCTGAGGAATCTGAGCACGGCCTCGAAGTTGGTGCTACTGATCAAGTACTGTATGCCGTCGAGGACGATCATGCCGTGCTCCTCGGCCTCCATGAAGTTCTGCATGACGTGTATGAGCATCTCCAACGAAGGCGGGATCGTCTTCTCCAGAGAGCTATCCTTGTCAGTCAGCCAGCGTATCTCCGGCTCCACCTTGAATTCGTCCCTGATCCTCTTGGGGTTCATCCTCGTTACCACGAGCCCGCGATATCCGTCGTCCATCTTCCGGCTCAGCAGGACATTGCTGTACATCGGCCGTTCCTCCTCGACCAGGTAGCAGTGGCCGGGGGACGCCTTCACCTCCTTCATGATCTCCTTGCGTGTCTCTTGGACTGGGGCGAGCGGCTTGAGTATGTCCGAGACGAGGTTGAGGTCCACATCGAGCTTCATGATCGATGAGAACGCGACTATCTTCGCGATTGTGCTCTCCAGTTCCCTCACGTTTGTCGTCACCCTCTCAGCGACGTACCGGACGATCTCGTCGTTTAGGGCGAGTTTCTTCTCCTGCGACTTCACCTTGATTATCTTGACCCTGGTGTCCAGGTCTGGAGGCTGTAGGTCCGTGGTCAGCCCCATCATGATCCTTGAGTTGAGCCTCTCGCTGAGACCAGGTATCTGCGCTGGGAGCCGGTCGCTCGCTAGCACGACCTGTTTTTTCATCTCTATCAGGTGGTCGATGATGCTCGCCATGTCCAGCTGCGCTTGCTCGTTCGCGGCAAGGAACTGCATGTCGTCGACGAGCAGCAGGTCGGTGTTCTTGAGCTCATCCCTTATCCGTCTCCGGAGTTGCTCGTCCGAGGCCTTGTTGACCGCCTCCACGAACCTGTCCGATGGGACATAGGCGATCTTCAAGTTCCGTGATTTGTCTTTGACTTGATGTCCAATGGCTGAGAGCAGGTGCGTCTTTCCGAGGCCGGACCCGCCGAAGATGAGCAGAGGGTTGTACGCCTTGCTGGGAGACTCTGCGACGGCGACTGCCGCAGCCACTGGGAACTTGGAGCCAGGGCCGACCACGAAGTTGTCGAACTTCATCTCCTCCGGGAGGGGCTTCATGAACGGCGGTAACTCGGCCTGCTCAGCACTGCACTTCGGGCACACGCCGTTTTCGTCTACCTTTCCTCCGCATCTCGGACACTCCTTCTGAGTGCCTTCCTCGGGCGCCATCTGGTAACGGAGGATCAGGTCGTATACGTCGGCCGTCTTCTCCTCCCGCTTTTTCTTCTCCATTTCCTGGCGGATGGATTCCTCCTCTTCCTTTCGCTTCTGGATTTTCCTCCTGATCTTCTCCTGGAGGAACTCGACGTCGGACTCAATCTCGGCTATCCTGGTTCTGTCGTCAAGCTTCACCCGTATGTCCGCGATGTCCTGTTCGTGTCCGAGTACCGGGAAGTTGTTGAGCACCATCTCGAACTGCTTCAGCTTCTGCGCGTCCTGCTCGAACTGCGTCAGCTCCTTCGCTAGCGCCTGAGGACCCTTGCTCAACGCTTCCTCAAGCGAGTCTACCTTGAACCCCTTCCTGCGCCAGAGCTCGATTATCTCCTTGCTCGAGTCTACCTGTTCCTCCTCTTCTATCTCATCCACCTCTTCCTTCACCGACTCATCCCTGGCCGGAGCGGCGGGAGCGGGCGACTCTGAGATGCGGGCGTCAGGGAACCGTCTCTCGAACTCCTCACTCGGGACTCTGCTGTGAAGCTCTATGTTAGAGGCCTTGTCCTGGGAGTCCTCGAGTATGAACCTTAGCGACTTCTCGCCGGTGTAGATCCGCTTCAGCTCCCTCGGCTTGGACTTTTCGAACTCATAGATGGCCATTATCGGAACGCCCTGCTCGACGACTAGGTATCCGATCGAGCTCATAATTTCCTTCGCGAGGGTCACGCGCGCATAGCCAGAGAAAGCGTACTGCTTGAGGTCTGCCAGAATTCCCTTGAGTGACTCGGGCCCGCCCTTCGCCGTGCGGACGACGATGCCTTCCGGTATACGGAGGTCCGTGACCATCTATGGTGTCCCCTGCATGAATGCCGTCGAGTCCTTAAAAAGTCTATCGCATTGCGCTTCGCGCTGGATTGCCTGATTGCGGGTAGAATGGGTGGTCAAAAACCTTAACTACGAAGACAATCTTCCCAACATCCTCTGTGCCACTGTAGCTCAGCGGTCGCGCGCATGGCACCATGCGTGCCGCGAAAGAGCGGCGGTTTCGTAAACCGCAGGCCGGGGGTTCAATACCCTCCAGTGGCTCCATCTTATTCCGCCTGATTTCTAGTAGGCAACGCTAATATGCGGAATACGCCATGCATTCTAACATGGCGGGCAGTTCGGTGGTCTACGTCCACGATGTTTCCTGCTCCTCCTGCGGGCTGAAGTTCTCCGGCTACGCCCAACCGCTGGGGGACAGTACAGGTTCCACGGTCTGCCCGAAATGCGGCACGAACATGACACTGAAGCTGCCTGAGCACTATGTCATCCAGATACCTCCCACAGGGTACGAGTCAAATGTGCACCATCATGCCCGCCACTCGCACTATCCCGGCCTCTACATCCAGCCGAAACACGCGCCCCGACTCGATCTGGTTGACCTCATCAAGGTCTTCTACGCTCCCACGAAGGCCCTCGGCTCCCTCTATCTCTCGACCAACCTCCAAAGGGCAATGGCGATAGTTCTGGTCTTCTCGATTCTCTATGCCGCCGGGAGCACGGTCATCACGGCGGGCATGGCTGATGTCCTCGGCTATGACGCGAGAGACGCATTCCAGCTTGGCATCCGTGGGGTCGTCGTTTGTGTGCTCTCCATCCTGGCGTTCCTGATATTCGCAACAGCGGCCGCAGTGATTGCCAAGAGCATATTCGGGGGGCGCGGCGAGAGGAGCGCCACTATCACTCTGTCTGGCTATTGCTTCCCTGCATATGTCCTGCTGGCGATGGTGCTCCTCATGATCTTCAAGCTCGGCTTCGAAGGCCTCGATCTGACGCAGGCTCAGTCATGGACTAGAGGCGAAATCGACCAGGCGATAAGGGGCGGCGTCGTGCTGATGGTCGTCGCGGTGGCTGGTCTCATCTGGCTGCTGTGGGTGACGAGCAGGGCGGTCAGCGTGGCGAACGACCTCTCGATGGGCGAGGCAGCGCTGACGACGATCCTATCAGCGGCGGCTGCTGGAATAGCTTACAACATCGTGGATAGGCTTATGTCGCTGCCGATCGGGCTGTGGTTCTGACAAGCTCACTTCAGCAGCCTGTCGACCATCTTCATGGCGCACAGGCTCCCACACATCGAGCATACGTCAGGGCTTCGCGATTTTCTCCTCTGCCTGTACTCTCTCGCCCTTGCGGGATCTACTGACAGCTTGAACATCTTCTCCCAGTCGAACGCCTTCCTAGCCACGGACATCTCCCTGTCCCATGCGAGTCCCCTGCCTCTGGCTACATCGGCCGCATGAGCGGCTATCCTACTGGCTATCACGCCTTCGCGGACGTCCTCGACCGTCGGGAGCGAAAGGTGCTCCGATGGGGTGACATAGCATAGGAAGTCAGCCCCATAGTACGCCGCGAGCGCACCCCCGATCGCGCCCGTGATGTGATCATAGCCGGCACCGATATCGCAAACGAGTGGGCCGAGGACATAGAATGGGGCGCCCTTGCACACGGCCTTCTCTATCCTTACATTCGCCTCAATCTGGTTAAGCGGAACATGTCCTGGCCCTTCGACCATGGCTTGAACGCCGGCGTCGCGGGCACGGTCAACGAGCTTTCCAAGGACCATCAGCTCGTGCAGTTGTGGAATGTCCGTCGCATCAGAGATGCTCCCAGGACGGAGTCCGTCCCCGAGGCTGAGTGTGAACTGGTGCTCTCGGGCCAGCCCGAGCAGGTAGTCGTAGTCCTCAAATAGCGGGTTCTCAGCGTCATTCTCGTGCATCCACGCGATTAGCAGGGCACCGCCCCTGGATACGACCCCCGTAACACGCTTGTGCTTCTTCAGCGAGGAGACGGTCTGCTGCGTTACCCCACAATGGACGGTCATGAAGTCGACACCGTCGCGCGCGTGCCGTTCGATGGTCTTGAACAGTTCGTCAGCATCCATATCCATCGGGTGGCCTTTCCTGGACTTCGTGCAGACGGCTTCGTAGATGGGCACGGTCCCGATTGGCACGGAACTGGCGCGGATTATTCTCCTTCGTATCTCGCCAATATTCCCTCCGGTGCTGAGATCCATGATCGCGTCAGCGCCGCATTCTGTGGCCACCTTGACTTTCTTGAGCTCTTCGGCCACATCAATGTGGTCTTGCGAGGTGCCAATGTTGGCGTTTATCTTCACCCTCAGCCCCTCTCCGATCGCGCATGGTTCAAGACCCTTGTGACGGGGATTCGAAGGGATCACAATTCGGCCGGCCCTGAACAGCTTCATCAGATGGTCTGGCGGTATTCCCTCAACTTTCGAAACCCCCTTCATTTCCTGTGGAAACTCCGTCTTTTTTCGCTTCGCCATCCATTACCAGCGCTACAAAGTTGCCAATCGATATAAGGCCTTTGATTGAATGCTCTACAATTCAAGAGAGCCAGATTGCCAGCAGCCCACATTCTCGGGTCCCTTTAAAGTGTCCCGTTGCGATCACTGCGAAGTTCTCAGTGAATACCCCAATCTTCGAGCCAACAACTCCAATCGTCAAATGACGACATTTCGCATGGAATTCCTATGCACAAATCGACACTTTCTTGCAGCGGAAACCGAGGGGGGTTTCTGCATGTAGCCAGACGGTATTCCGAAAACCTTTATATGCAGGGCTTCCCTTAGTGGTTTTGCAGACCAAAAAAAGCGCCGATAATTGGATGGGATGCGCGTAGAAAAAACCGTCGAATGAGCCTGCTTGATAGGGGTTGTAATCTCATGGAAGATACCACATATGATGTAGAGAAAATCCAGGTTCTCGAGGGTTTGGAAGCCGTACGAAAGCGCCCTAGCATGTACATAGGCAGCACGGACTTTTACGGCCTTCACCACCTCGTATACGAGGTCGTCGACAACAGCATCGATGAGGCGATGGGGGGTTTCTGCACAACCATCAATGTCCTACTCAACGACGATGGAAGCGTCACTGTCGAAGACGATGGAAGGGGCATCCCAATCGGGATGCACAAGAAGTACAAGCAGGACGCGCTCGAGCTAGTGCTGACCAAGCTCCACTCAGGAGGCAAGTTCGACAGGAAGACGTACAAGGTCTCCGGGGGCCTGCACGGCGTCGGCCTGAGCGTCGTCAACGCACTCTCCGAATGGCTCGAGGTACAGATCAAGAGACAAGGTAAGATACACGTCCAGCGATACGAGCGCGGCGTGCCCACAGGACCCATAAAGGTGGACGGGGAGACTGCGGGGACCGGCACCATCGTACGTTTCAAGCCCGACACGCAGATCTTTGAGACGGTCCAGTTCAGCTACGAGGCGCTCTCCGCGAGGATGCGCGAGATAGCTTTCCTGAACAAAGGCCTAAAGGTGGCCATATCCGAGCCCAAGTCAAACCAGACTAACACCTACAAGTTCGATGGCGGCATCGTCGAGTATGTCCAGTTCATGAACAGGAACAAGGCGTGCCTGCACGAGAAGCCGATATACATCAACGTCGAGAAGGACGGCGTCTCGATCGAGATCGGGATGCAGTACACTGACAGCTACGCCGAGAACATCCACACGTTCGCCAACAACATAAACACGACCGAGGGCGGCACCCACCTGGTCGGTTTCAGGTCCGCGCTTACTAGAACGATAAACGACTACGCCAAGAAGTACAGCTTCATGAAGGGCAACGGTGACTCGCTGAGCGGCGAGGATGTCAGAGAGGGCCTGACGGCGGTGCTCAGCGTGAAACTGCCCGAGCCACAGTTCGAAGGGCAGACTAAGACGAAGCTCGGGAACAGCGATGTCCGGGGCATTGTAGAGTCCGCGGTCGGGGAGAGACTCTTTGAGTTCCTCGACGAAAACCCGAAGGTCGCGCAGGCGTGCATAAGCAAGGCTCTCCTAGCCGCTTCGGCCAGGGAAGCTGCGAGGAAGGCTAGGGAGCTCACGCGCAGGAAAGGCCTCCTCGACATCGGCAACCTGCCCGGCAAGCTGGCCGACTGCACAGAGAAGGACCCGGCGAAATGCGAGCTGTTCCTGGTCGAGGGTGATTCCGCAGGCGGAAGCGCCAAGCAGGCGAGGGACAGGTCCTTCCAGGCAATCCTGCCGCTCAGGGGCAAGATCCTGAACGTCGAGAAGGCGCGCCTAGACAAGATGCTCAAGAACGCTGAAATCAGGACCATCATAACCGCGCTCGGGACGAGCGTCGACTCGGAGTTTGACATCTCGAAGGCGAGATATCACAGGATATGCATCATGACAGATGCCGATGTAGATGGTGCGCACATCAGGACGCTGCTCCTGACCTTCTTCTTCCGCAACATGAGACCGCTCATCGACCGCGGCTACGTTTACATCGCGCAGCCGCCACTTTACCGCATCAAGAAGGGCAAGGGTGAGAAATACGTCTATTCCGACAAGGAGCTCGCCGAGACGCTCGAAGAGGTCGGCAAGGGTTCGGATGTGCAGAGGTACAAGGGCCTAGGCGAGATGAACCCGGATCAGCTCAGGACCACCACGATGGATCCGAATAGCCGTATCTTGAAGAAAGTCACTGTTGATGACGCCCAGGCGGCGGACGACCTATTCACCATACTCATGGGCGATGCCGTGGAGCCCCGAAGGATGTTCATCCAAGAGCATGCCAAGGAAGTCGAGTTCCTGGACGTGTAGGTGATCTGGAATGGACGAAGCACCTGAGGCCCCGCAGCAGAAGATCGCGGCGAGGCTCGTCCCGAGAGCCATCGAGACCGAGATGAAAAAGTCGTACATCGACTACGCGATGAGCGTCATCGTCGGTCGGGCGCTTCCGGATGTCAGCGACGGGTTAAAGCCTGTACACCGCAGGATCCTGTTCGCGATGAACGAGATGGGCCTTGCGCACAACAAGGCCCAGAAGAAGTCCGCGAGGGTCGTCGGCGAGGTCCTCGGCAAGTACCACCCGCACGGCGACATGGCGATCTACGACACGCTCGCCCGCCTGGCTCAGGACTTCTCGATGCGATACCCGCTCATAGACGGCCAGGGCAACTTCGGCAGCGTGGACGGTGATTCTCCGGCGGCGATGAGGTACACCGAGTGCCGGCTCTCCGCTATCGCAGCCGAGATGCTTGCGGATGTCGACCAGAACACGGTCGATTTCGCGGACAACTTCGACAGCACGCTTAAGGAGCCTCTCGTGCTCCCGGCCAAGCTGCCGAACCTACTCGTGAACGGCTCGTCGGGGATCGCGGTCGGCATGGCCACCAACATCCCGCCCCACAACCTGACCGAGATTGTGGATGCGGTTACGTTGATGATAGACAGGCAGATCAAAGGTCTCGATACCGACCTGAAGGAACTGATGGAGGTCGTGAAGGGCCCGGACTTCCCGACGGGCGGAGTGATCTACGGCGCCCAAGGCATCATCGAGGCCTATGCTTCCGGCAAGGGCCGCATCAGGGTCAGGGCGAAGAGCACGATCGAGCGCGACGAGGAGACGGACAAGGCGCAGGTCGTCGTAACCGAGATACCCTACATGGTCAACAAGTCCGCCCTGCTCGAGGAGATAGCAGAGCAGGTGAAGACAAAGCGCATCGAGGGCGTCTCCGACCTCAGGGACGAGTCCGACAAGGAGGGCATGCGGATAGTCATCGAGCTGAAGAGGGACGCTATTGAGGAGGTCGTCCTGAACCAGCTCTATGCGCACTCGCAGCTCCAGACCACGTTCGGCATTATCAACCTGGCGCTGGTGAACAACCAGCCGAGGGTCCTAACGCTGAAGGAGATGCTCGAGTACTACATCGAGCACAGGTTCGACGTCGTGAAGCGGAGGACCGAGTTCAGGCTCAAGGAGGCCGAGAAGCGGGCTCACATACTGGTCGGCCTGATGACCGCCCTGGACCACCTGGACGATGTCATCAAGATAATCAGGAAGGCTAAGACGAGGGACGAGGCCAAGGGGGGGCTCATGTCCAAGTACCTCCTGTCCGAGGAACAGACGAAGGCCATCCTGGAGATGCAGCTCCAGAAGCTCACGGGCATGGAGATGCAGTCCGTCAGGGACGAGGCGCAGGCCACTGCCAAGATCATAGATGAGCTCAAGTCCATCCTGAAGGACGAGAAGAAGATCCTGGGCATCATCAAGTCCGAGGCGGCGGAGGTCAAGCAGAAGTTCGGGGATGCCAGGCGGACGTCCATCGAGGCGAACGCCGTGGACCTGGACATCGAGGACCTCATACCGGTCGAGGACGTCGTCGTCATGACCAGCCAGACAGGCTACATCAAACGCCTGCCGCTGGACACCTACGAGAGCCAGAACAGGGGCGGTGTAGGCCTGATGGGCATGGAGACCAAGGAAGAGGACTACGTCATCGACATGTTCGTCACCTGCTCCCACGACTACATAATGTTCTTCACGAACAAGGGTCGAGTCTACTGGCTCAAGGCCTACAAGATTCCGGCGGCCGGCAGGCACGCGAAGGGCAAGCCGATCGTGAACCTGCTGGAGCACCTCGAGGAGGGCGAACGGGTGATGAACACAATACCTGTGAAGCTGTTCGACGAGGGCAACTTCCTCGTGTTCGCGACCAAGAAAGGCTCCATCAAGAAGACGAGACTCTCATCCTACTCCCACGTGAGGCAGAGTGGCATAATCGCAATCAAGCTAGATGAGGGCGACGAGGTGGTCGCCACGGCTCTCACAGACGGCTCCAAGGAGATAATCCTCGCGACGAAGAAGGGCCTGGCCGCGCGCTTCGACGAGAAGGACGCGAGGCCTATCGGAAGGGGTACCTATGGCGTCCGGGGCATCAGGCTCCAGAAGGGCGACGAGGTCATCAGCATGGCCATCGTGATGCCTAAGGACCAGCTCCTCACAGTGACGGAGAAGGGCAACGGCAAGCGCTCGCTAGTCGAGGACTACAGGAAGATCCACAGGGGCGGCAAGGGCGTCATCACGATCAAGACCGGTGGGAAGAACGGCGATGTCGTGAACGTGAAGGTGGTCAACAGCGACGACCAGCTCATCGTGACGAGCGTTCGCGGGATGGTCATCCGGATGCCGGTCCACGGCATCAGCCTCCAGGGTCGTGCCACCATGGGCGTCAGACTCATGAAGCTCAAGGAAGGCGACCGTGTCACGGCCATCGCGAGGCTCGTGGGCGCCACGGAGGAGGAGCGAGTGGTCGAGGCGGGACGGACGCTAACGACCTGCCCGACGCCGAACGGCTCGGTCGACGAGAACGGGGAGGACGGAGGGGAGTCAGACAAGCGGATAGACGACAATGACGAAGGGGAGAAATAGTCTTCTGGCTCACTGACTGGACACTCTCTCAATGTTGATAACGGTTGGGAAAGGTTTAATAGACAATATTCCGTTGAAACGCTTAGGCACTCCCCCAGCATTGCCTCGCGTCTGAGGAGGATCAGGACTTGTTAAGGGATTCGATTCCAGGTTTGGAGAAGGTCTTCAAGAACGATGTTGGCAGGCCCAAGGTCGTACTCGTGACGGGTCCGCCTGGCTCAATGAAGACGACGTTCTGCTACTCGTTGATGTCCCAATATCTCAAGGACAAGAACGAGTTCGGGCTCTACGCCACGCTCGAGGAGTCGGTCGACAGCCACCTGAAGAACATGGAGAGCATCGGCGCGAAGCTCTCTATGAAGATGCAGATCTCCGACCTGACCGACCTTAGGGAGATCGACCAGATAGACGAGGCGATCGGGGATGAGGCGCAGACCGACTACGTGCTATTCATCGAAAAGATGATTCAGCGCTTCAGGAAGACGCACGGAGACAAGTTCTCAATATTCGTCCTCGACTCTCTCGGAGCGCTATACTCGCTCATGGAGGACGTCGAGGACATGCGCAAGAAGATGTTCTACTTCTTCAAGATGCTCAGGGACAACAACCTGACATGCTTCATCATAATGGAGCGTTCGCTGACGGGAGAGTCGCAGATGCTAGGCAACGAGGGCTTCCTGGCCGACGGCATCATGCTACTCGGGCTCGAGAGGCAGAGGGGCAAGCTGATGAGGTTCATACAGATAGAGAAGATGAGGGCGGCGGAGCACAGCATGGAGCGCCATGCGCTAGAGGTCGGCAAGGGCGGCATACAGGTGCTGGGCCCGATCTTGAGCGTTCCGTGAGCAAGCAACCATTTGTATTCCAGAAAGATATATGCATCTCGCCTGCGATGGCGGCAAACCTCAACACCGGATGAATGGACCCCCCATCACAAAGGGATGACTGATGGCAGAAGACCAGACAATCTCACAGATAATCGAGGACGCGGTCAAGAGGCTCAAGGCTCAGGAGGCCGAGGTCAGGAAGAAGGACCTCGAGCTCAAGGCGCAGCGGGAGGAGGTCCTGAAGCAGAAGGTCGACCTCGACTCGCTAGAGCAACGGCTGCGTGAGAAGGAGGACGCCGTCAGGCAGAGGGAGTCCTCTTTTGAGCAGAAGTCGGAGGACCTGAGGAAACGCGAGGCCGCAATTCAGGAGAAAGCCTTGAAGCTCGACGCCAGTGAGGCGGAGACAAGGAAGCTGGAGCAGGTGGCAAAGGCCTCCATGGTCAACGCCGAGGCGAGGGAAAAGGATGCCTCGGACAAGCTCTCCGAGATTGGTGCGTGGCAGAACGAGTTTGCTGAGAAGCGCAAGTCGCTCGTCGATAGGGAGGAGCAGCTGAAGAGGTCCGAGGAAGAGATCCAACGCATGCTCGAGCAGGTGTCCTCCAGGCGGGAAGCGCTCATCTCCAGGGAACGCGCCCTGGTAGAGGACGAGGCTGCGACTAGACGGGACAGGGACAAGCTCGCGGAGGACGCGCGAAAGCTGCTGGACAGGCAGAAGGAGCTGCTCACGAAGGGGGTCGTCTCTCCCGCGCCAGCGACTGGGGAACCGTCTGCTGCAAGGGAGGCGCCGCCTCTGAGCGAGGACGAGATGCTCTGTCCGAGCTGCAGGACCGTCATAAGCAAGGATGCGATCATGTGCTACGCATGTGGGCAGAAGATACGTGACGAGGAGCAGGCCGCACCCGGAGAGGGGGAAGAGGAAGCCGCATCGGACGAGGAGATTTCCTGCCCGAACTGTAAGACCATGATAAGTAGGGACGCTATCATGTGCTACGCCTGTGGAGTCAACATCAAGGATGCGTTGGCGAAACTAGAGGCGAAGGTCGACTCGGCGGAGGGCGAGGAAAAGACCTCCGGATTGAGGAGACCGCAGATTTTCGTGAAGAAAATTGTCAAGAAAAAAGTCGCGTAGCCAGATACCTGATAATCGGCCTGCCGCGACTTGAAAATGTGGTAAATACCTTTTTATATAGCCCAAATGCTACATCTTCCCGCAGTACCCAGCTTATCTGGGTAGGTGAACTTATGCTAGGCAAAGCTCATATGCTCCTTGCCAAAAGATCTCTGAGCGCTTTGGTTGTTGTGTGTCTCGTGGTCTCCGCTTTCGCGGGGTTCCTGTTTCTGACAGATTCGGCTCCCACCGAAGCCCAGGCCATCGGTGACCTGATCGTCGTGGGAGGCACGTACACCATAGAGAACATCGTACAGCCCATTGACGGGAACGTCATCGTGGGCGCGGGAGGCCACCTTAT
>Ga0315268_10000196_pt1 | contig 71262 bp, 59 predicted proteins | sample C1_top_MG_FD_204535 | JGI IMG/M metagenome (GOLD analysis project Ga0315268, IMG submission 204535) | Sediment microbial communities from Yellowstone Lake, YNP, Wyoming, USA - C1_top | ecosystem: Environmental > Aquatic > Freshwater > Lake > Sediment | place: USA: Wyoming | collected 2017-08-01 | reverse complement strand
ACGAACTGAGTCGCCGACAGCTCCGTCGTCTGGCCGTCAATTCGGTCGCCGAACTCATTGCCGCCATCACCGCGTACCTTGATCGGCGCAACGAGGCTCCGACCCCGTTCGTCTGGACCGCATCCGTCCGATCCATTCTCGCGAAAGTCCGCAAAGCGAAAGACACTTTGGCATCACACCACTAGTAGCGCCGGCTCATGGGGGCGACTAGGGGCGAGTCTTGTGGAAGAATGCGCTTAGGCGGGACGGGTTCTGTTCGCTGCGTTGACCGCGACTACATCCCGAGGTACGCGTAGAACCGCGACGGCTTGCGGCGCTCGACGACGGTGTCGGCGAACGCGGCCAGGCGGAGGAGCAACCGTTCGCTCCAGCCCTTGCCGATGGCCTGCAGGCCGATGGGCAGGCCGGTCGCGTCGTAGCCGGCCGGGATGCTGATGGCGGGATGGCCGGTGAGGTTGGCCAGGTAGGCGAACCGCATGGTCTCCATGGTGCGTCCAATGTCGGAGACGGCACCACCCGACGGGTGGATGGGCGGGGCGGTGTTGCCCGACGCGGGGGTGATGATGGCATCGCAGCGTCCGAGGGCGCGCTCGACGTGCGCGATGGCGCGCGTGCGGACGCGCTGGGCGTGCACGTACTCGACGGCGGTCGATGCGCGCGCCATGGCGAGGTTGAGCTGGGTCTCGATGCCGAATTCGGCGAATCGGTCGCGGATGGACGGCAGGAGGCCGGTGCTCATCTCGGCGGTGATCGACACAAGGTGGGCCACGCGGGCGAGTTCGAGTTCGGGGATCTCGATTTCGACCAGCGTCGCGCCGTGCGAGCACATCTGCTGGATCAACTGTTCGCCCGCGGCGACCACCTCGGGCTGGGCGTGGCGAAACCAGGGCCAGTACACGCCGAGCGTGATGCCGGAGAGCGAGCGGGGATACTGTTCGTCTATTTCGGGGGCAGGATGTCCGGCCGAGTGCGCATCGAGCGGATCGGCACCGGCCATCACCTGGTACGCGAGCGCGGCGTCACGCGCGCAGTTGGCGAGCGGGCCGAGGTAAGCGACGGACCAGCAGAGAGGTGCGGCGCCGAACTCGCTGATGCGGCCGTAGGTGGGCTTGAGGCCCACGATGCCGCAGTGCGATGCGGGGAGGCGAATGGAGCCGCCGCCGTCGGCGCCGATGGCGACAGGAACGAGTCCGGCGCCAACGACGCAGGCCGGGCCGGCAGACGAACCGCCGGTGTGGTACGCATCGTGGTAGGGATTGCGCGCCGAGCCGTGATGCTGGTTGTAGCCGGTGACGCCGATACCGATTTCGTGCATGTTGGCCTTGCCGACCATTACCGCACCCGCCGCGCGCAGCCGCGCGACGGCGGTGGAGTCGCGCGCGGCGGGCGCGGCATCGGCGAAGAGTGTCGTGCCGACGGTGGTGACGTAGCCGGCCTGGTCGATTTCATCCTTGGCGGCCACCGGGACGCCATCGAAGACACCGAGGGGACGGCCGGCTGTCCATCGCGCGGCGGACGCCGCAGCCTGGGCGAGAATGTCGTCGCGCCGCATGGAGATGAAGCCGCGCAACGGGATGGCGGCGCGTTCGCTCTCGTCCCATCGGGCGAGGAATCGTTGGGCGACGTCGACCGGCGTGAGCGTGCCCGCGCGATAGGCGGCGTGATAATCGGCGACGGTGGGAAAGCGAAATCCGGCTCGCGCCTCGTTGCCCGGCGTACGCTCGTGACGCGCGTCGAGCGCGGGAAGCGTCGGCGCGACATCGGGGAGCAGCGGGGTGAAGGTGGGCGCCTCGTCCAGTCGAGCGGCGGTCAGGGCGGCGAGCCCGGCATCCCGGCGCAGCCTGCGAACGAGGGCATTTCCGATGACCGGTGCGCCAGCGAGCGCATTGAGCAGGCGAATGCCGGCGGGGCCAAGCACGGGAAAGCGCACCGACGTGAGATCGTAACTCATGGCGGCGAGCCCTTGAAGGCGACGATGCGACCGCGGGGACCGACGGCCCACCCCGTGTCGCGCACGGCGAAGTCGATGGCGTAGAGCGCGAGCGTATCGCCGTGCGTCCACGTGGCGCCGAAGTCGGATGTGAAGGCGGTGCCAAAGGCGCCAACCGCGGCGAACGTCGGCTTGATGGCGCCGCGCACGGCGACGACACCGCCCGTGATGCCCTGCGACGGCCACCTGGACGCGCGCGTCCACGTCACGCCGCCGTCACGGGTGACAAGGGTCACGTCGCGGCTGCTGCGCGCAATGGTGTAGTCGCCGGCGACGGCGATGCCGCGTCGCGCATCGGCGAACGCGATGCCGAAGAAGCCGGCGCTGGGGCCGGCGGGGATGCCGGCGCCGGAGACGCGCCACGTGCGTCCGCCATCGGTGGTGCGGAAGACGCGCGCCTCGTGTCCCCCTCCCGTGGCGATCCACGCGTTGTTGCGTCCCTGCACCGCGACCGACGTGCCGCTGGCCGCGAACGCGGCCTCGCCGGAAATCACCGGCGGAATGCCGGCGGGATCGACGCGCTGCCACGTGGTGCCGTCGTCCGTTCGGAGGATGACGAGCGTGCCGTCCACCGGATCGCTGAACGCGAGCCCGTGCGTGGCGTCCCAGAAGGCCATGCCGTCGAGGAAGACGCCCTTGGTGGTGTCGCTCCATTGCAGCGCCCAGTTCTGCCCGCCATCGACGGTCTTGTAGATGCGGGCTTGCCCCCGTTCGGCGGGGCCGGCGCTCATGGCGTAGGCGATGCGCCAGTTGACGCCGTGCACGTCGCGAAAGTCGAGCGAGTCGGCGCCAGGCACCGACAGGCGCTCCCACTGGGCGCCCCCGTTGACGGTGCGGAGTACCGTGCCGCCGCTGCCGCCGACCCAGGCGACGCGACCGCTGACGGCGCTGACCCCGCGGAACGACGCGTTGACACCACTGCGCTGCCCGGTCCACCGCGCGTCGTGCCGCACGGACGTCAAGCGATCGGCGATGCGCTCGGCGAGCGCGGCGGCGTTGGTGCTGGAGCGATTCGAGAGGACAATGATGGTGGCGCGCAGCGTGGGATAGCGGATGATCGCGTTGCGAAACCCGACGGTCGTGCCGGTGTGCCATGTGCGCGGCAGGGCATGCCTGGTGTCGAGATACCAGCCGAACCCATAGTCGGCGCCGGTGGAGTCGGCGTGCGTGCCACGGCGGAAAAGGAGCGCGCGCAACGAATCGGCGAGCAACTCGCGCGTCTCGAGCGCATTGCTCCAGCGGTAGAGTTCGGAGACCGAGGTGTAGATGCCGCCGTCGCCGAGGACCGCGCTGGTGCTGCTCTGGTCGGTGCGCACCCAGGCGCCGTCACGCCGCGTGTGACCGTAGGCGCGGCGGGGCACGGCGGCGCGGCCTTCCTCGCGAGCCAGCGTCCAGGGCATGCCCACCCGATCGAAGATGCGCGTCTTGAGGAAGGCGGCAAACCGCACGCCCGACCGCTGCTCGACGATCATGGCGAGCATGGCGTAGCCCGAGTTGCTGTAGCGGAAGCGCGACCCGGGCGGGAAATCGGTGGAGTCGAGTGACCGCATGCGGCGCAGCACGTCGGCGTCGAGCACTTGCGTGGCCTGCGAATCGGGGACGAAGTCTTCGTAGTCGTGCAGGCCGCCGGTGTGGGTCAGCAGGTGGCGCACGGTGACGCGGCTGCCGTAGAGGGGAAAGCCGGGGAAGATGTCGGTGAGCGACTCGTCGAGCCGGAGCTTGCCGTCCTGCACGAGGAGCATGACCGCCATGGCGGTGAACTGCTTGGTGACGGACGCGAGGCGGAAATTGGTGTGCGGCGTGATGGGCGTGCGCGCATCGAGATCGGCGAGGCCATAGCCCTTGCTGACGAGCACCTTGCCATCCATGGCGACGAGGACGGCGGCGCCCGGCGAGGCGGGGGTGTTGAAGTCGGCGAACAGGGAGTCGACGAACGCCTCATCCAGCGGTCCGCCATCGGCGGCGCGCGCGGTCACATGACGGGTGGCGAGGTCGAATTCGTCGCCCGGCAGCAGCGTGAGATAGGGCTGTCCCGCGTCCGTGGCGTCGCGTCCATTGTGCACGAACGCCTTGCCGCGGCCGATGATCACGCCGTGATCGCCCTGCACGACGAGCGCGGTGCCCTCGTCGAGGCCGATGCCAAGGAGGTCGGGATGCGCGGCGATGACCTGCTGCAAATCCGTTTGCCGATTGCGGGCGACGATGTGCTGATCGACGGCGACGCCGCGCAGGTTCCCGAACCCCTGCTCGTAGCCCTTGGCCATCATCACGGTGTTGCCTTCGCGTGCGCCGCGGACCATGTAGCTGGAGAGAATCGACGCGCCGGCGGAGGTGCCACCTATCACTCCGCCGCGCGCGAGTACCGCGCGCAGTTCGCGTTCGGCGCGGGTGCCGAGGTAGGAGTCGACGAGATGCCACTGCCGGCCGCCCGGAAACCAGACGCCGCGTGCCGCGCGGATGGGGGCGACGAACGAATCGCTCTCGGCGATGCGGCGATCGCGGGTGTGCAGGACGATGAGGTTGGTGGCGCCGGCGGCCTTGAGGCCGTTGAGTCCGTTCCAGTTGGCGGGGTAGACGGAATCCTCGCCCGCGGTCGGAATGACGACGATCGGCGCGGTGGGTCCGCCGGCGAGCGCCACGAAGCGCTGCAGGATTTCGGGTCCCATGTTTCCCCCGCCCACGACGACGAGCGATCCGTTGGCGGGTCCGACCCGTGCGTGCGTGGGAGCGGAGCGAACGGCCGGGGCGCGCGTGCACGCGGCGGCGAGGGCGAGAATACCACTGAGGACGAGCGAGCGTTGGGGCGTCATGTCGGTTGCGCGCCGAGGGCAGGGGACCAGCGTTCGGTGAGAGGGAAGCGCCTAAACATCCTGCTTCCGCGCGTCGCGGGCCAGAGGTTGCGCGCAATGTTCCGGCGTTGCCGGGGCGGCCGCGACGGCCGCGCCGGAGCGGACCGCGAACGAAGCGCGTGTGAAGCGCGTTAGATTTCCATCATGCGATCGATCCTCCTCCTCTCGTTGTTCGCCGTGCTGCCTGCGGCGGCGCAAGCGCCACAGGCTCCGCGTTCGCGCACGCCGGACGGCGTCACCGTTGTTCGCCTCGCGCCGGCGCCGCCTCCGGTGGCGGTGGCGTGCGCCGAAGCCGACACCAGCTGTGCGGCGCCCGAACTGCGGCGCGAGTTCCGTGGCGTCTGGGTGGCCTCGGTGTCGAACATCGACTGGCCTTCACGGCCGGGGCTGTCGACCGCCGAGCAGAAGGCCGAACTCGTGGCGTTGCTCGACCGCACGCACGCAGCGCACCTGAACGCGGTGATCCTGCAGGTGCGTCCGGCGGCGGATGCCTTGTACAAGAGCCGCATCGAGCCGTGGTCGGAGTACCTGACGGGGCGGCAAGGGCGCGCGCCGTCACCCGCCTGGGATCCGCTGACGTTCGCGGTGGAACAGGCGCACCAGCGCGGGCTCGAGCTGCACGCGTGGTTCAATCCGTACCGCGCGCGTCATCCGAGCGCCAAGGGGCCGTTGTCGAAACGCCACATCGCCAGGACGTCGCCGGCGCTGGTGAAGTCGTACGGCACGCACCTGTGGATGGACCCGGGCGAACCGGCCGTGCGCAAGCGCACGTTGCGCGTGATCATGGACGTCGTGAAACGCTACGACATCGATGGCGTGCATCTCGACGACTACTTCTATCCGTACAAGGAGAAGACGGCGAGCGGTTCGACCGAGTTTCCCGATGCGCGCAGCTGGAAGCGCTACGTGAAGTCGGGGGGCACGCTGTCGCGCAATGACTGGCGGCGCGAGAACGTGAACACGCTGGTGCGTCAGCTGGACGCGCAGATTCACGCGGCCAAGCCGTGGGTGAAGTTCGGCATTTCCCCGTTCGGCATCTGGCGTCCCGGGCATCCGGAGCAGGTGAAGGGATTCGACGCGTACGAACAGCTGTACGCCGATTCGAAGCGGTGGTGGGAGAACAATTGGGTGGACTACCTCACGCCGCAGCTGTACTGGCCGATCGCGAAACCGGAGCAGAGTTTTCCGGCGCTGCTGCGCTGGTGGGGCGAGCAGAACGTCACGACCCGGCATCTGTGGCCGGGGCTGTACACGAGTCGGGTGAAGGAGCCGACGGCGGCGGGCAACAGCCTGCCAGCGACGAACGCGTGGACGGCGGACGAGATCGTCGCGCAAATCGACAGCGCGCGCGCCAATTCCCGCGCGTCGGGAACGGTGCACTTTTCGGCGAAGGCGCTGCTCAAGGACCAGGGCGGCATCGCCTCGCGTCTGGTGGCACAGGTGTACGGCGACGTGGCGTTGGTGCCGCCGTCGCCATGGCTATCGAAGCACGCGCCGCCGGCGCCCATCGTGCGCGTGAAGAAGAACGCGGCCACCGGCGGGGTGACGCTCACGATGTCGGTTGCCGGCAAGCCGGCGGCGCGGTGGTTCCTGCTGCAGATGCGCACGGGCAGCGTATGGGGCAGCCGGTTGGTGGTTCCCTGCGCGTGCGGTGAGGAGATCACCCTCAATGGTGACGGGCAACTGCCGGATCGACTGGTGGTGACGGCGCTCGACCGGGCGGGGGTGGCGTCGCCATCCACTCGGCTGGTCGTGGCGCGTTGACGGGTACGACCACGACGAAGGGTGAAGGGCGCGAAGGGAACTCGCAGGCGCATCGCCGGGACCGGCGCCAACGTGTGGCGCCGGTCGCCGTAAATTGGGGCATGACTTTCGCCCGTTTCCTGGTTCTCCCCCTTGTGCTGCTCGCGGCCTCGGCCCACGCGCAAGTTCCGCGCGTGCACGTCACGCGCGATCACCTGCAGCTCGACGGCCGGCTCGACGAGCCGGCCTGGCAGCGCGCCGACAGCATCGACGACTTCCGGCAGCGGGATCCCGTGGAAGGGAACCCGGCGACGGAGCGCACGGTGGCGCGGTTCCTCTCGACACCAGAGGGGCTCTGGATCGGCATTCATGCGTACGACCGCGATCCGGCGCGCATTCTGCACGCGCAGCTGCGGCGCGACACCGACATGTCCACCGACGACGGCGTGCAGGTGATGCTCTCGCCGATGCAGGACAAGCGCACCGCGGTCTGGTTTGCGGTGAACCCGAACGGCGCGGTGACCGACGCTGAAGTGATCTCGTTCGAAAGCGAGAACGTCGATTGGGATGCGGTGTGGGACGCGCGCACCCGCATCACCGACGATGGATGGATCGCGGAGCTGTTCATTCCGTGGCAGACACTGCGCTATCGCGCCGACCATGCGTCGTGGGACGTGAACCTGCGGCGCGTGATCCGCCGCAAGAACGAGGACGTGCTGTGGAAGGCGTGGCGTCGCACGGAGGGGCTTCGGTTTCTCGAACGGGCGGGCGTGGTGGACGGGTTCACCGACCTGCCGCCGCGCGCGACGGCGGAACTGCGTCCGTATGTCGCGACCACGGGCACAGGTGTCAGCCGCGACTACGCCGCCGACGGTAGCGCGACGACGGCGGGGGATGCGGGAGTGAAGGGGGCGCTTGGCGTGGACGCCAAGTTTGCGCCGTCCCGCGGGCTGACGCTCGACCTGACGACCAATGCCGACTTCGCGCAGGCGGAGGTGGATCGCCAGGTGATCAACTTCACGCGGTTCCCGCTCTTTCTTCCCGAGCGGCGCCCGTTCTTCACGGAAGGGTCGGGCATCTTCGCGTTCGGCCGCACCGAGGAGACGCAGCTGTTCTACAGCCGGCGCATCGGCCTTTCGCGCAACGGGTCGCCGATTCCGCTGCTGGCCGGCGCGCGGTTGTCGGGGCGGCTTGGCGGACAGCAGATCGGCATACTGGCCACGCGCACGGGGGGCGACGAACAGGCCACCGACGCGGTGCTGCGCGTGCGGCGCGACCTGCTGGGACGCGGCTACGTGGGCGCCATGGCGACGCTGCGTGATGCGCGCGGTGCGGAGCCATCGACCGCGGCGGGCGTCGACGTCAATGTGCCGTTCATCGTGCGCGGCCAGAACCTGATTTTTCAGGCGGCGAGCGCGTGGACGCATGACAGCACCGGCGCCTCGCCAAACTACTCGCGTTTCGTGGTGGACTTTCCCAACGATTTTGCGGACATCGTCGCGCGCATCGAGCGCGTGGAAACCGGTTTCAACCCGGCGCTCGGCTTCGTGCGCGACGATGGTATCTGGCGTTCGGGCGGGCAGGTGGAGTTCCGGCCACGGCCGCATATCCCGCATGTGCGGCAACTGCAGTTCACGCTGCTCGACTGGATCTACACCGAACGGCTGGACGGCGGCATGAGCAACGCCGAGTTCACGATGACGCCGTTGGGCGTGCACTTCAACGCGGGCGACGAATTCAGCGTGGAAATTCAGCGCAGCGCCGACGCGCCAAATGAAGCGTTCGACGTGTTCGAGGGCACGACGATATCGCCGGGCAGTTACTGGTATACGCGATGGCAGGTGCAGTACGAGGGTTCCACCCGTCGCGCCGTCTGGGTCAATGCTTCAGCCAACTACGGAAAGTTCTACGACGGAAAGGGCGAGGACTACGGACTGTCGGTGCACGGCCGCGTGCAGCCGCATCTGCTCTGGTCGCTCGAGTACGGACAGACGGAGGGGCGGTTTCCCTCGTCGCATTTCGTGGCGCGCACGATGACGACGCGCGTGGACTACGCGATGACGCCGCGCCTGAACACGACGCTGTTTGCCCAGTGGAACAACGAGTCGAACCGGGCCGCGCTCAACGCCCGTGTGCGCTGGACGCGCACGCCGGGGAGCGATCTGTACGTGGTGTTCAACAGCGCCTGGCCGACCGGCATCGAGGGACGGCCGATTCCGTGGGCGCGGCCGATGCGTGGGGGCGTGGTGGTGAAGTACGTGCAGTACTTGCGCTACTGACGGCGCGGCGACGGCAACCACGAAGGGCGAAGCACGCGAAGGGGCACGAAATAATGAAACGGGGGGAACTGCGATACCCCGCAGTTCCCCCCGAGTACTTCTTCGTGATCCGTCGTGCCCTTCACCCTTCGTGGATGAAGTGGCGGCAGGCTATGGCTCGCGGTCCTCGTCGTCCTCGAACGGGAAACCGGTGCTGCCGCCTCCGCTCACGCGCTCGACGTGCAGCACCTGCTTCAGCGTCTGGCCGCCGACGGTGATCGACACGAGATAGTCGCCGGTGCCGACGAGGCCACCGCCGCCACCGCCACCGCCACGACGGCCGCCACCGCCGAACATCGACATGCCGCCGCGACCCACCACGGACTGCAACACGCCGAACATCTGATTCTGGTCGGGCGTGGCGCCGGCGCTCTCACCCTGGCCGGCCTGCGGTCGATTCCCGCCGCGACCCGCGGCGCCCGCGGCCTGTGCGGGCGTCTCGCCGGGGCGATCCTGCCAGCGACCGGCCATGCCGCCGAAACCGCCGCCCCCGCCGCCGAAGGAGGCAAACTGCTGCACCATCTGCTGCATGGCGTCCGGTCCGCCGGTGAGCCCTTGCCGAAGGCGTTCGAGGATAGGCTTGGGCAGCGTTGACGCGCTGTCCTTTTCGATCGAATCGAGCGCGGCGAGGATCTTGCGCATGGTGGCGATCGAGTCGCGCACCTCGGCCGGCGACAGCTTGGGCGAGGGCGGCGTCTTGCCGCGGTAGTCCCACGTGACGCGATTGATGCCGGCGCCGCCCGGTCCGTTGAGCGTGCGCAGGGTGTCGCCCGAGGCGTCCTGAATGACGACCTTGACCTGGCCGGCATTGGCGGTCGCGAGCCGATAGACGATTTCGGCGCCGTACTGCGGACTCGGCACCTGGAACAACTTCTGGCCCACCGACTCGCCGTTGTACGGCTTCTCGCCCCACTGGAGGCCGGTGCGCGGCTTGAAGAGATGCGCTGCCTTGGCGACGACCGCGACGTCGAGCTGCTGCAGCGCGTTGATGTCGACGATCCAGAAACCGCGGCCATGCGTAGCGGCCACGAGCTCGCCGTCGCGCTGGTGAATCATGAGGTCCATCACCGGTACGGACGGCAGGCCGGTCATGAACTTCTGCCAACTCTTGCCGAGGTCGAGCGACGCGTAGGCGCCGACGTCGGTGCCGACGAACAGCAGGTTGCGGTTCTTGAGGTCCTCGCGCACGACGTACGCGAAATCCGGGCCGCCGGTCGGCAGGTTACCGACGATCGACGCGAAGCTCTTGCCGCCATCCTTCGTCATGAAAACGTAGGGGGCGAAGTCGCCGCGACGATGGTTGTCGTAGGTGACGAAGAAGGTGAGCGAGTCGAAGTGCGACGGCTCGATGCGCGACACGTACGTGCCGGCCGGAACGCCCTTCACGTTCGCGGTGTGCTCGGTCCACGATCCACCGTCGTTCCACGACGACCAGAGGCGGCCGTCGTCGGTGCCGGCGAACAGGATGCCCGGGCGCAGCGGCGACTCGTTGAGCGAGACGATGGTGCCGAACGTCTCGGCGCCGGTGGCGTCGGTCGTGATGCCGCCGGTCGTCCTGGTCGAGACACGGATCTTCATCGTGTCGGCGTACGACAGATCGGGCGAGACGAGGAACATTTCGTCGCCCTGCCTGGTGGACTTCAGCACGCGGTTGGCGCCAAAGTACATGACCGACGCGTTGTGCGGCGAGATGAAGAACGGCGTGTTCCAGTTCCAGCGCAGGTCGGTCTCGATGGAGTCCCTCTTCTGCGCCGCATGCAGGGCCGCCTGGCGCTTGGCCTGCTCCTTCGACATCGACTTGGTGGTGTCGGGACGGTCGACGAGGATCGAGTCTTCCCACTGCGTGTAGCGGGGACGCCACGACGGCTTCACCAGCGCGGTCCGCTCGCCGGTGGACACCCTGTAGCGACCGATGTTGCCACCCTGCGACTCGCCGTAGATGATGTCGGGATTCGTCGGATCGTTTGCCGTGACGAAGCCATCGCCCCCGTTGAACGTGAACCACATGGCGTTGGTGATCGTGCCCTGCTTGCGGCGCGACGGGGCGCACCACGAGCCGTTGTCCTGCGCGCCGCCGCACACGTTGTACGGCACCGCGTTGTCGAACGACACGTTGTAGTACTGGCCTACCGGCAGCTGGTTGCCCGCGTCCCAGTTACCGCCGCCGTCCCACGTCTGCGACACGCCGCCGTCATTGCCGACGACGATGTGCTGCGGATCCCTGGGGTCGATCCACATGGCGTGGTGATCGACATGGATGCCGACCGTGGCGTTGCCCGCGGTCTTGCCGCCGTCATTGGAATACTTGACCGGCGTCGATGAGAAGAAGACCCGGTCGGGGTTGGCGGGCGAGACACGCACCTGCGAGTAGTAGAACGGACGGACGTTCTCGTCGTTCGTCTTGGTCCACGTCTTGCCCCCGTCCTCGGAGCGATACAACCCGCTCGGCGATTTCTGGGCCTTGACCTTGGTGTCCTTCTTCGGGTTCGGCAGCGTATCGGCCTCGACCATCGCGTACATCACGTCGGGCTTCGATGCGGCGATGGCGATGCTGATGCGTCCCTTCGTCGTCTCGGGCAATCCGCCGCCCTTCACTTCGGTCCACGTTTCGCCGGCGTCGGTGCTCTTCCACAACGCCGACCCCTTGCCGCCCGAGAGCAGGAAGTACGGACCGCGCAGACGCTGGTAGCTGGCTGCCCAAACGACCTTCGAGTCACGCGGGTCGAGCGCGACATCCACGAAGCCGGTGGAATCGTTGATGAACTTCTTCAACTGCCAGGTCTTGCCGCCATCGACGGTCTTGTAGAGGCCGCGTTCCTTGCTGGTGGTCCACGCGGCACCGAGCGCGGCGACGTAGACGATGTCCTTGTTGTTCGGATCGACGACCACGCGGCCGATATGCTGCGTCTCCTTGAGGCCGACGAACTCCCAGGTGCGGCCGCCGTTCGACGTCTTCCACATGCCGTTGCCCGGTGACATGGAATTGCGCGAGTTCGGCTCGCCGGTGCCGTAATAGACGGTGTTGGTGTCCGACGGGGCGATGCCGATCATGCCGCCCGACGAGACGTGTTCGTTCTCGAAGACGGGACGGAACGACGTCCCGGCGTTCGTCGTCTTCCACAGGCCGCCGCCGGCGGACGACACGTAGTACGTGCGCGACGGAAACGGAATCCCGGCGACGTCCACGATGCGACCCTGGTGGTTGGCGGGGCCGATGTTGCGCCAGCGAAAGCCGGCGACCGTCGTCGAGTCGAGCTGGGCGGCCAGTGGGGCCACCGCAACCGCACTCAGGACGACCAGTCTCAGGACAGATCTCATGGGAGTGAGGGCAGGGGTACGGGGGGTGGAAGCGGATCGATCTATCGGTCACTTACGGATGGTGCATCCATTGTGTTGGCCGGTTCTCGCTGCTCGCCTACCGCGGCATCGATGCGGGAATGCCCATGCGTTCGGGTGGCGGGAGTTTCCTGGTACGGCTGAACTCACGCCGTGCCGCGTCGACCACCTGCGATCGATTCCACCAGAGCAGGATGGCCGAGTCGTAGCGCGTCAGCACGTTCTGGAGCCAGTACGGGCGATTCTCGGCGCGCCAGCTCTTCTCGTAGAGTTCGCGGCCGAGGACGTACGCCTCGCGCATCGTCTGCAGGCGGCCGTTGATGCCCGAGATAATAGAGAGTTCGACCCAGGTGACCGGCGTCGTGCGTGCTGGGTCGGCGGCCGCGGCGTAGGCCTGCACCATCTCGTCGGCGAACTGGAACTTCATGCCGATGAGGTCGAGGCGGCGCGCCCCCATGTCCATGGCATCGAGCGCGTCCTGCTCGCGGAGGTCGGGCTGCAGTCGGCGCGCCTGGGCGATGAGCACCGACGCCGATTCGGCGTGAATGCGCAAGTCCGGGGCGGCGACGCGGATCTTCTTGCCGATTTCCATGCCCTCGGACGAGTACGGGTCGACCCAATAGAGGAAATCATGGCCGTTGCCGGCGCCCGTCTTGGAGAGGGCGTCGTGCGCGGCCATCAGGTGCTGCTGCGCCGCGTCGATCTTGCCCGTGGTGTCGCCGTGAAACTGCAGGCCGTACGACTTCTGGTAGTCGGGAATGGACGACTCGCCCTTCTGCCAGCTTGCGGCGGCGCCGAAGAGCACGCCGTACCACGTCTGGTTGAAGATTTCCTCTCCATCGTCGCCCCAGCTGGTGTTGAGCATGCCGGTGGCGCCGAGCTTCTGCCCGTCGCGCACGAAGCCCTGGATGTTCTTGAGGGCGATGTTGTTGTCGGGATAGGTCATCGACCAGTTGTTCACGCCGGGCGCGACCCACGTCTGCATGCCGCTGCCGCTGAACGGGGTGAGCGACTTCTCGAATCCGCTCGTGCTCCAGTAGTTCCACGCCACCGCGATCATGTCGTGCGGCAGCGAACTGACGAGCTCCGGCGACTTTTCGGCGATGTCGGCCCAGAACAGGAAGGTCTTCTTGCTGCCTTGGGCGCGGAGGTTCCGCTCGATGTCGCCGAGGAACTTCAGGTAGGTGGCGCCCATGCCGTCGCGGGCAATGGTTTCCTTGGTCTGGCCTTTGCCGAGTTCGAACGTCTCGTCGGCGCCGAGGTGAACGAAGGGTGATGGGAAGAGCGAGTCGATTTCGGCAAACCAGCGCTTGATGATGTTCATCGACTCCGGTTGGCCCGGGGCGAGCACGTGGCCGTGCGGCGTCTCGGCCACCTGGCTATAGATCTCGTACTTCAGGGCGTGATGCAGATGACCGAAGGCTTCCTGTTCGGGGATGATGTCGATGTGGAAGGGCTTGGCGTAGGCAACGAGCTCCTTTGCCTGTTCGTGCGTCATGGCGCCGCCCGGCGGACCGACGAGCGGATCGCTGTCGTAGGCGAGCGTGTGTTCGAAGTACGGGGAGTACGCGTTCATCTTGAACGCGGCGATGGTGCGGATGATACGCTTCTGGAATTCGAGCGTGGGGACGGGGCCGCGCGAGAGGTCGTCGTGGAAGCCGCGCCAGCGCATGGCGGGCCAGTCGCGAATGACGCCGGTCTGCACGGTCATGGCGTGGCCGCGTCCGGTGATGAGCTGGCGGGCGGTTTGCGCGCCGTAGAAGAGGCCAGCGGCCGAGGCGGCGACGACCTTGATGGCTTTGAGCTCGGCCACGACGACATAGCCTTCGTCCTTCATCTCGGCGGAGAACTCCAGCTTTCGGGCCGCGAGCACGGCCTTGCCCTCAGGGCTCGTCGTGCGGAGAAGCGAGATGCGGAGGGCGCCGGCGGTGGGAGAGACCTTGACGCCGCGTTCCTTGAGGGTACGCGCGAGGTCGGCGGCGGCGAACTTGTCGTTGCGGTCGGCGCTGGCCGTGATGGCGATTGTGCCGCTGAGCGGCGCGGCGGCACCGGCGGTGAATTCGCGGGGTGCCGGGATGAGCCGCGGTGCCTGGGCAACGGCGGCGAGCGGGAGGACGGCGACGAGGAGGAGAGAGGCGCTCTTCATATAGTAGGGAAGGCGAAGGGTGGCCGAACCTGTAGAATGTCGCCGCGGGTGGATGGGGGCGCCAGCCGTGGCGGCGGCGGGCCCCGGGCCACGGGGAGCGCTCGCGGCGGCGCGGGTTGCTCCGACGGCTGCGTCCTGCGGGTGCGCCACCGGGCCGGCGTTGGTAGAATACAGCGAGCAGATGGCGAACGACTGCCTTCATCGGGGAGGGTGCATGGTGCTGCGTGCGGGTGAACTGGGGCGCCGCGACTTCCTTCGCGTCGTCACCGCGGGGGTCGCGCTGATGCCGGCGCTCGGCGCGGCGGGGCTTGCCCAGGCGATCGGACCGCGGCGCACTCGCGTGGCGCTCGTCACCACCGGCGACCGGAAACACGGCGTCACGCAGGTGCTCAAGTTGCTCGACCTCTCGGCCGTCAAGGGGCGGAAGGTCGTGATCAAGCCGAACTTCAATTCGGCCGACGAGACGCCCGCGTCGACGCACAACGACACGCTGTCGCAACTGGTGACCGAACTGCACGCCGCGAACGCGCGGAGCGTCACGCTCGGCGAGTCGAGCGGCCCGCCGCGCACGCAGGGGGTGATGCAGCAGAAGGGGACGTTCGACCTGGGGAAGGATTTCCAGTTCGACGTCGTCGACTACGAGCAGATCGCCGAGTCGGAATGGGTGGCGTTTTCGGGCGCACACTGGCCGCAGGGGTTTTCGCTTCCCCGACTGGTGGTGGACGCCGGATACAACGTGTCGACGTGCTGCCTGAAGACGCACGGCTTTGGCGGAGTGTTCACGATGTCGCTCAAACTCTCGGTGGGGCTCACGCCCAAACCAATCCGGCGAACCATGCACTCGTCGCCCGACATGCGGCGGATGATCGCCGAACTGAACACCGGCTATCGGCCCGACCTCATCGTGCTCGACGGCGTGACGGCGTTCACCGATGGCGGCCCGTCGCGCGGCGAGCTGAAGGCGGGGAACGTGATGATCGCCGGCACCGATCGCGTGGCGGTGGATGCCGTTGGCGTGGCGATGCTCAAGCTGCTCGGGGCCAACCAGGCGATCATGGGGCGGAAGATCTTCGAGCAGGAGCAGATCGCGCGGGCCGTGGAGCTGCAGCTTGGCGTGGAGAGCGCCGACGCGATCGACCTCGTCACGGGCGACGCGGCGAGCAAGACAACCGCGAACGCGCTGCAGGCGATTCTGGCGCAGGGGTAGCCGCCTCACGACAGTCTGCCAGACGGCCCTCGCGCGACCGCGTCGCGCGAGGGCCGTCGTGACATGCCGCGGCTGCCTACTTCTTGTTCGCCGAGTCGCCGGCCACGAATCGCGCCCACGGACCGCTGGGGATGTCGCGAATGAGGCCCTTGGCCCACGCATACTCGGGATGCGCCGCCAGGAAGGCGTCGGCCTTGAAGTCCGTGGTGCACGGCCGCCCGACGGCGCCCCAGAACTGCATCCTGGCGATCATCGATGCATCGGCCACTTTGGCCTGCACGGTGCCGCCGGGGAAGTACGGACCCCAGTCCCATTCCGGAACGCCGCGCGGCGAATCTTCGACGGTGCCGCACAGGCTGCGTTCGGTGGGGCCATCGCGTTGTTCGATGACGTCGTACTTGTCGGCTTCGAACCGCTTGCCGCTTTCGGCGTCGATCTTGCCCTTGTGCGCGGCGATCAACTGCTCCCAGCGCACGCGACGCGCGTTGGGGGAGCTACCCTGGTTCGAGTAATCGAAGTTCGTCTCTTCCTTCGCGAACGCAGGTTTCACGGGGAAGTTGGCGCCCACGAAGTAGCCGTTGGTCGTGCGGTCGACGGTGTGGTTCTTGAGGCCCAGTTCGAGCAGGGCGATCTCTCCGGTCTTGTTGTCGCCGACGAGCCAGTCGTTGGCATAGCCGCCGTTGTTGCGCTCGGTCATGATCCGCACGAAGTCGTCGACGGACTCCGCGTACTGCATCGCCTTGCGCGCGCGGAAGAACTCGGGCGTGCCGGCGGTGTCCCAGCCCGCGAAGCCGGAAATCGTCGTCTCGGTGATGACGATACCCGCGTCATTGAGGCCGAAGTCGTCGTCGCTGGCGATGATGCCGGGGAGGCCGTCCATCAGGATGCGATGGCCCCTGCTTGGCTTGATGTCGAAGACCACGTTCCAGCGCGAGCCGGTGACGTAGTTCACCCAGGCATTGTGGCCGACGACGATCTTGCCGTCCCTGGTCCAGTCACCGGTGGCGATGAAGGCGCTGCAATTGCCGGGGGCCTTGGTGGACGCCGGCTTGCCCTGCTGCTTGTCGAGCCACGGCACGTAGTACCCGGGGAGTTCCTCGATGGCGTTGAGCGCGACGATGTCCCATCGGTCGACGACGACGTGCTTGGCGGCCAAGCCTTCGACAATGCCGTCGAGTTCGGCGCGATACTCGCTGTCGATGCCGGGCCAGAGCATCTTCTCGGCGGCGTCCCGATAGAACGCCCAGTCTTTCTTGCTCTCGTGCAGCAGGTAGGGTTTGGTGACGCGGAGGTGATCGTCGATCTCCGCGGCGAGCAGGTAACCGTGCTGGAACCCTACTTGCTCAGGGGTGCCCTCGAGGTGCACGTAGATCCAGCCGTCGCGCGCGAAGCGCGAACTGCCGGCCAGACGCGGGTCGGTCGCCGATTTGGTGTCGCACGCGGCCAGGGCGCATGCCAACGCGACGGCGAGGGATATCGAATGGGACGTGCGCATGGCAGTGCTCCGGTTGAAGGGCCTTGCGTCGAGCGATCAGCGGGTCGTGGAATCGCGCGATGCGGGGGCTGCCGCACCGGCGGGCCTCGGTACCACGGTCAGCGTTCCGTCGTCGCTCACGATGTAGCAATCGCTCCCCTTGATGGCGAGGCCCGTGGGCCGGGCGAGGCCGGGGATCGTGTATGCCGCGACGATGCGGTGGGTGGCGAGGTCGAGCACGAGCAGCGTGCCGTACGACGCACTGACGGCGAACAGGCGGCCGTCGGCGATGGCGGCGCCGGTGATCATGTACTCGCCAAGCGAGCGGTCCTTGCCGAGCGCGAGTGCGGGATCCAGGGAGAGGGTCGGGACGAACTCTTCGGAGAGCGTGAGGTCGCGGCGGTCGAAGCGCGACACCACAAGGCGCTTTACCAGGTTGTTGGGCACGGTGAGCGTGTAGACCGAGTTCGACGCCACGTCGTACGCCGTGGACATGATGTAGAGCAAACGGGCGCGAACCGTGGTGAACCGCGACCGCGAGACTTCGTCGAACTTGTCGCGCGACGAGAGGAAATAGCGGAAGTTCGAGTCGGCGTTAGCCTTGTCGTTCGGCTTGAGCACGACGTAGCTCTTGTTCTCGCCGACGGCGATGAGTTCGCCCTTGTCGAGAAACGCGGCGCCGGCCAACCGGCCGAGATCCACGGAATAGCCGCCGTCGATCACCGTCTGGCGCGTGACGCGCGTCAGGGTGCCGTCGGTGAGGTAGATGCCGTGCGCGGTAGTCACGAGGAACTGGCCGGAGGCATCGTCAAACGCGAGGTCGGTCGGCGCACCGTCCAGCGCAAGAGTCAGCGGGCGGCGTTCCTTCACGACCAGCGGCGGTCGCACGCCCAGCGGGCCGGCCGCGGGATCGGCCACGGCGAGCGCGAGATCCGGTTTGTCGACGGCCCAGCGGCCGCGCAGTCCCAGTTTGGCCGGCTTCCACTCCTCGAGCGACCAGTGCCAGTATTTCGGATTGAACGTGAAGCGGATCGGGTCGCTCTGGCCCATGAAGGGAGGCGGGCCGGTGCTGACGAATGCCTGCACGGCGTTGCCGGCCACTACGACGATGAACGCGCCAAACGCGAAGCGCTCGAGGCCGCCGAGCGTGCGCACGCCGCTGCTGAGATGCGCCGGGCGTGTCATCAGGAGGAGCAACCCCATGGCGAAGGCGCAGATCCAGTAGATGAACAGCGCCCACGTATAGGTATGCGCGCCGAAAATCTCGAGACTGAAGCCCTGGCCGATGTCGCGAGCCGCATGCATGGCGGTGTGGCGCACGCCCATGAACAGGCCCCAGGTGGCGATGAGAACCGCCATGCCGACGTACTTGGGCTTGGGTCCGAACCGCAACACGAAGAGGCCGATCAGCGAAATGAGCAGCATGCCGATGCGCTGTTCCCAGCACATGACGCACGGCGAGTCGCCGCGGGCGAAGGCGAGCCAGAAGACGGCGACGCCGACCGGGATGACCGTGAGAACGAGCACGGCAAGCGCGACGAGGGTGAACACCGTGTTGTGCGGCGCGGACGGCTGGGGGGCGTCCGGGGCCGTGGTCGGGGAGTCGGTCATGGTCAGTAGTTCACGCCGGGGAGGAGCCCGGTGCGCGTGGCCACCGAGAAGAGGAAGACCATCAGCAGGGTGCTGACCACGAGCAGGCGGAACGCCAGGCGCTCGCGCTCCGGCTGGCGCAGCACGAGCAACGCCGCGGTGCCGATGAGAATGAGATTCAAGAACTCCACGACGGGACTCCTGGGACCGTGCTGCGAAGGGATGCGGACCGCGCGTCGGACTGGGGAAACCTGCCGTTCCATCTGGACCCACGCAATGCGACGGGACCGCGTACATTGGTGAAGCTGCCGCCATCCCTCGGAGGAAACGTGAAGATGCTGACGAATGCCTACAAGCTGGCTGTTGCGACCGCCGTGGCGACCGCCGTGGCGACCGCCGTCGTGATCACCGCATGCGGGAGCGACAGGCAAGTCGCGAAGGAGGGCGCGAGCGCGGACACGACGCCTGCGTCATCGCCGGCGGTTGCTCCGGCGCCTGCGACAACGCCTGCGACCACGCCGGCGGCATCGCCGGCGGCAACACGGGCGGCAACACCGGCGTCTGCCGCCAAGCCGGCCGCGGCGGCGCCTGTGCCACCCGCTTCGACTCCCGCCGCGCAACCGGCGCCGGTTGCCGTGCCGCAACCAGCGGCCAAGCCGGCTGCGCCCGCTCCGGCCACCGCTCCCGCGCCGAGCGCGCCTCCGGCGGATCCGTCGATCGGGAAGGCGTTGTACGAGGCGAATTGCCAGAAGTGCCATGGGGTGCTTGGCACGCCATCGAAGGTGATGAAGGCCAAGTTCGACAAGCTGTCGGCCTTCGACGCCACTTTCTTCAGCCGGCGTTCGGGTGATTCGGTGGTGGCCGTGCTCTCCAACGGTGCCAGCGAGACCATGAAGTCGTTCAAGGGGAAACTGTCGCACGACGAAATGGTAGCGGTGGCGGCGTACATCAGAACGTTCGCGAAGCGTTAAGTCGCGCTAGCGTTTCGGCCTCCCGCCACCGATTTTTCGTGCATGCGCATTGGCTTGGTAGGTTTCGCGGGGTCCGGGAAGACGACGGTCTTCAATACGCTCACCGGACTGAATGTCCCGATCGGCTTCGGTGGCGAGGTCCACCTTGGCACCGTGCGGGTGCCTGACGCGCGCATCGACAAGTTGAGCGGAATGTTCTCGCCGAAGAAGACGACCTTTGCCGAGATCGTCTTCAGCGACATTCCGGGCGAACACGGCGCCGAGCACAAGGGGCTCTCGGGCAAGGCGCTGCAGCAGATTCGCGACCAGGACGTGCTGGCGCTGGTGCTGCGCGATTTCGCGAATCCGGCGCTCGAGGCCGAGGCCAACCCGGCGGACGACCTCGACGCGTTCGTCACGGAGTGCCTGTTTGCCGACCTGGCGATGATCGAGCGGTGGCTGGAGCGCGCGAAGAAGGAGAAGAAGGATCCGCACGACATCTCCAATTTCGAGATGATGAAGGCGACCCTCGAGGCGGAGAAGCCGTTGCGCTCGATTCCGGCCATCGATCTCGACCGGAGCCGGCTGACCAGCTACGGGTTCCTGACCGACCGGCCGCTGATGGTGGTGTTGAACCGCGGGGAGTCGGAGGCGGCGACGCCGATGCCGGCGGACATGGTCGCGCGGATTGCGTCATTGTCGGCGGCGGGAATGGTGCTGTCGGCGAGCGTGGAGGCCGAAATCGCGGTGATGGATGCCGCCGACCAGAAGGCCTTTCTCGACGACCTCGGCCTCGCCGAGTCCGCGGTCACCCGGTTCATTCGCACGGCCTACGGGTTGCTCGACCTCATCTCGTTCTTCACGGTGGGGCCGGACGAGGTGCGGGCGTGGCCGATCCTGCGCGGGACGCATGCCAAGCAGGCGGCCGGAAAGATTCACAGCGACCTCGAGCGCGGGTTCATCCGCGCCGAGGTGATTCCGTACGAGCAGTTCATCGCGCACGGGTCGGAGCACGCCGCGCGCGACGCCGGCCACCTGAAGGTCGAAGGAAAGGACTACGTGGTGCAGGACGGCGACATCCTGCACATTCGCTTCAACGTTTAGGGAAAGGCCGCCTTCCTCACGCGCTCGAGGTAATCGCCGTCGGGGTTGAGCGCGCTCTTGCGGACGGTCGAGCCGTAGGAAAAGAGCACGAAGCCGCGGGCGCCCTCTTCGCGGGCCGCCGTGATCTTGGCGACGGTGGAATCGGCCACCTGCCGATACGCGCCGAGGCCGGCCCAGACCCTGTCGCGACCGCCCGCCTCGACGGCCACCTTCACCTGGTCGCGGACGAGTTGCGTGCTGGTGTTGTACGCCATCAACGCCACGACGTCGAGGAAGCCGCGGCGCAGCCAGTCGCGCCAATCCTGGAAGCGGTTTTCGTACGCGTCGTTGGCGTTGGCGAAGACATCGGCCGAAACGAGCACGTTCGGGTTGCGCTTCTTGACGCCCCAGTAGATGCGCTCGACGAGTTCGGTGACCTGGGCGCGGCGGAAGTCGTTGTAGCGCGCCGGGAACGAATCGGCATACACGAGCGGGTCGGATTCGAGCGCGGCGAAGCGGGCGCGGGCGGTGTCGCTCAACTGCGGCAGGAGCCAGAGCCGGAAGCGCTGGAGCGACAGGCGCGAGTAGTCGTAGTCGGGGGCCGGGTAGCGGACGTAGTCGAAGTTGAGTCCGTCGACGTCGTAGTGTTCGAGCACATCCATCCAGAGCGAGTAGATGTGTTCCTTGGTCTCCGGCGCGGCCGGCGACAGGTACAAGCCCTCGACGTGGTCCTTGTTGTCCTTGGAGTACTGCACGATCTTCGCGCGGAACTGCGGGTCGCGCGGATCGACGTCGTAGAGCTCGCGCGCCAGCTTGTATGGCACGGCGATCAGGTTGGGGCGCCGGTTGTAGATGTGCGCCGAGTCGGTGGGTAGTGCGTTCATGTCGGCGAACAACGCCGTGTTGAGCCACGCGTGCACGGCGATGTTGCGGCGGTGCGCCTCGCGGATGACGAGGGCGAGCGGATCGAAGTGCTCCTTGCCCACAAGACCGGCCGCGCGCGGCTCCCAGCGCGCGTTGTAGTAGGCGTCGCCGCGGCCGCGCACCTGGACGATGAGCGTGTTGAACCCGCTGGCGTGCGCGCGTTCGACCATCAGCCGAATGGAATCCGGATTCGTGAGGACGTCGCGCACGACCCAGAGGGCGCGCACCTCGCGCGGCATCGCGATCGGTGGGCGGAGCGTGGCGGGCTTGTGGGGCGTGCATGCGGTCAGCAGCAGCGCGGCGGAAAGCAGGGTCCTGGGCGTCCGAGTCATGGCATCGAGGGCAAGCGGGTGACGGGGCGGGCGGCGATACCGGCGGCGCGCCTCGTGGCGGCGCGGTGCGGGTGCCCTCAATTATATGAGATTTTCACGGCGCCGCAGCAGCAAGAAGGCGGGTCCCGGTTCCGGGACCCGCCTTCTCACAGCAACAGTCGCTCAGCTCTTCCTGGTTCCGTACGCGGCCGCGTTGCTGTCGAACTGTGCCTGCGCCTGCGGCGGCAATGCCTTGCGCAAGTCGGCGCGTTCGCGTTGGCGCAGATCTTCGATCTTCGCCATGACAGACGGATCCGCGCGCCCGGCCTTGTCGGCGGCCTTGGCCTGTGCCTCGAGCGCCTTGAGTTCGCCGGCGTACTGCTTCTCGGTCGCCTTCACGGCCTTGCGTTGCTCCTTCGTGAGCTTGATGCCCTTGAGAAGCGCCTTGGGTTCATCGCGGGCGGCCTTCACGGCGCTGCGATGCTCGGCGTTATCCGTCTTGACGGCGTTCAGTTCGGTCTTGCGTTCGCGTGCGTCAGCGCGCTTGGACTCGGCCGTGGCCTGGCCCTTGTCCGCCTTCGGGGCGGCCTTCGCCGTTCCCTTGGTGGTGACGGGTGGACCGGCCGTCGGCTTCGGCTGCTGCGCCATGGCGAACGTGGCGGCGCCGACGAACAGCGCGCCAAGCGCCGTCGTCCGGAGTGCGAACTTCGTCAGGCATGATCGGGTCATGTTGCTGCCCCCTGCTGTTGGTGGATGACTACTGCGATGCGTTGAAGGCCACATCTACGGTTTGACGGAACCCTGAACCACCGGAAGGTTGCCCGCTGCGCGGCGCATGACGAATGCTATCTCTCCCCTCCCGCACAACCATCGCCCGATGTGAGTAGTTCCAACGGTCGATGCCTCGCGTTGGCCAGCGAAGCGCGCCAAGTTTCGGAGAGGTCGTTGGAGAACTGCCACACCAGGGAGACCGATACGCCCATGAGTCCCATCCGCAGACCGCGCGCGCTGCCGGCGCTTCTCACCATCGGGTTCGCCGTTGGCTGCGCCCAGACGGCCACGACGTCGGGCGACCCGGCCATTCCCGCGCGGCGCGTGCCGATCTTTCCCGCCGAGTGGCCGTATCGCGTCGGCGCGAAGGCGACCTTTGCGGCGCATGCGATGGTGGCCAGCGACGAACCGCTGGCGAGCGCGGCGGGGGTGGAGATCATGCGGTCCGGTGGCAACGCGGTGGACGCGGCGGTGGCGACGGCGTTCGCGCTGGCCGTCACGTATCAGGAGGCCGGCAACCTTGGCGGCGGCGGGTACATGGTGATCCGGCTGGCCGATGGCCGTGCCGACGCCATCGACTTCCGCGAGGTGGCCCCGCTCGCCGCCACGCGCGACATGTACCTCGACGCGAAGGGGAACAAGACGGACAAGAGCCTCGATGGTCCGCTCGCGTCGGGTGTGCCGGGGTCGGTGGCGGGACTGACCGCGGTGCTGGCCCGCTACGGGACGTTGCCGTTGCGTGCCGTGATGCAGCCGGCGATCCGGCTGGCGCGGGACGGATTCATCGTCGACAGCGGCTTTGCACGGTCGGTGCGCAACGACAGCGCGCGCATCGCGAAATTTCCGGTGGCCGCCGCGGTCTTTCTGCCGGGCGCTAGCGTGCCCGTCGTCGGATCGCGGTTCACGCAGCCGTGGCTCGCGCGCACGCTTGGCCTGATTGCGGCGCAGGGGCCGAAGGCGTTCTACGAGGGCGAGATCGCCGACTCGCTGGTGGCCGAGATGCGGCGTGGGGGCGGGATCATTACCAGGCAGGACCTGGTGGGGTACCGGCCACTCTGGCGCACGCCGATTCGCGGGTCGTACCGAGGCTACGGGTTGGTCACCATGCCGCCGTCATCGAGCGGCGGCACGATCGTCGCCGAAGCGCTCAACATCCTCGAGACGTACGACTCGCTTCCGCCGATCGCGACGGCGGCGAACGGGCACATCCTCGGCGCGGCCTTCCAGCGGGCGTTCGTCGACCGCAACGCGAAACTGGGCGATCCGGCGTTCGTGAACGTGCCCGTGGCGACGCTGACCGACAAGGCCTACGCGCGGACGTTGCGCGCGACCATCGATTCGGTGCGTCACACGCCGACGCCAGCGGTGGAACGGCGCATGCGAGAGGGGACGGAGACCACGCACTTCTCCGTCGTCGACCCGACGGGCAACGCCGTCGCGATGACGACCACCACGAACGGCCTGTATGGCTCGGGCATTCTCGTGCGCGGCGCGGGGTTCTTCATGAACAACGAGATGGACGATCTGGCGGCGAAGCCGGGCGAACCCAACCAGTTCGGCCTGGTCGAGGGCGAAAAGAACGCCGTGGCGCCGGGCAAGCGGCCGCTGAGCGCCATGTCGCCGACGATCGTGCTCGATCCGAAGGGGCAGCTGCTGCTGGTGGTGGGGTGCCGTGGCGGGCCGCGCATCATCACGGCGACAACGCAAGTGATCGTCAACGTGATCGATCATCGCATGTCGATTGCCGACGCGATGGCGGCGCCGCGACTGCATCACCAGGCGCAGCCCGACACGCTGCGCATGGAACCGCACGGGCTCGACCGCGCGGTGATCGACGCGCTGAACGCGACCGGACACCACGTGGGGCTCATCGGCAACGTGGGGCTGGTGAACGCGATCATGCGGGTACGCGGCGGATTCGAGGCCGTCGGCGATCCTCGGCGTCCGGGCGGGATCGCGGGGTACTGACGGACGACGCGGCGGGCGGGTGCCTGCCGCGCCGCGATCGATCTTGTCGGTGGCCGCGTGCCCGCCGCGCCTGCGCGGCCCCGCGCCAGCTAGGCCGTGCGCACGATCTCGGGATGCATCGGCCGCGCGGCCAGCAAGGCGTTGGCGCGTGCGCGATCCATGCCGTAGCACGACGTCGATGCGGCATCGGCATGCATGCAGGTGGACGCGCGCGTGGTGATGCTGTGCATGGGCGTGCGGCGCGGGGCCGCGGTGGCGGGATCCATCAGGTGATGGTACCGCACGCCCTGGTACATGAAGAAGCGCTGGTAGTCGCCCGACGTCGCCACCGCGGCGTCGCTGACCTCCACCTCGCCAATGAGCACGGACTCGGATGCCGGCGACCGAATGCCGATGCGCCATGCGTCGTCGTCCGGCGGCGTGCCGAGTGCGACGAGGTCTCCGCCCACGCGCACGACACCATCGCGTATGCCGTGGGCCCGCAGCACCTCGCCGGCCCAATCGACGGCGTACCCCTTGGCGATCGCGCCAAGGTCGAGGCCGACGTCGGCGTCGTGCCGGACGATCACCGGCTGGCCCGCATGCACCGACAGCTCGAGCGCACGGTACAGGTTGCGCCCGGCGAGCCGGTGGACGGCGTCCGCGGACGGCGGCGACGTGCGCTCGAGGACGTTCCACAGGGTGCTGACGCGCTCGATGGCCGGGTCAAAGGCGCCGTCGGTCGCCACGGCCCAGTCGAGCGCGGCGAGCACGACGCCGGCCGTTTCGTGCGTGACGGGAACGGCCACGCCGGCACGCGCGGTGTTCGCGCGACCAATGTCGGACGCGCGATCGTAGCGGGTCATCAGGCGGTCGATGCGCGCGAGTTCGGCGAATGCGGCGTCGAGCGCTTCCTGGGCCCGATCGGGGTTCGCGTGCACGACGGTGACTTCGGCGATGGTGCCCATGACGGGCAGCGTGCGCCGGTACAGCTGGCGACGGCGCTGGCGGATGGCGAACGGCACCGATGCGACGACGAGCGCGCCGGCGCCGAGCGTCAGGAATGTCCGGCGCGACGGACGTGCGCGCTGGTCAGTCATTTTGTGAAGGCCGCTTGGTGCCGCAGCCGGCACCTGAGCCGGAGCAGGTCCGGCAATGCCCGCCGCAGTCTTCGCCGGGGCGCAACAGCGCAAAGAGCATGAACATGGCGGCGACCGTGAGCATCGGGGGGAGGAACTGCATGATCGTGGTCATTGGGCTGTCAGGAGGCCGGAGAAACCCATGAATGCCAGCGAGAGGCCGCCGGCGACGAAGAGGACGAGCGCGGTGCCGCGGGCCACGGTGGGGATGTCGGCGAGTTCCAGGCGCTCGCGCACCGACGCCATGAGGGAGAGGGCGATGATGAGCCCGGCCCCCGCGCCGAGCGCGAACGTCACGCCCTCGAGGAAGCCGTAGCCGCGGTTGGTCTGGAAGATGGCGAGGGCGAGAATGGCGCAGTTCGTCGTGATCAGCGGCAGGTAGATGCCGAGTTCGCGAAAGAGCGTCGGACTCCATTTCTTCACCGCCATCTCGGTGATCTGCACCATCGAGGCGATGACGAGGATGAACGCGATGATGCGCAAATACGGCGCATGCACCAGCACCCACTTGTTCAGGATCGACGCCGAAATGGAAGTGATGAGCAGCACGAAGGTGTCGGCGAGCCCGAGACGGACGGCGACGGACACCTTGCCCGTGACGCCGATGAACGAGCACAGCCCGAGGAACATCACGAGCGTGAAGTTGTTCACCAGCATGGCGGAGAAGAAAATCCAGAGATGCTGGCTCATCCGCGGGCCCGTTCGAGCAGGGGTTCGGCGGTGGCGAGCGTCACCGGAAACTTCATGGTGGCCCGCCGCGTCCGGCGCTCGGTCCACCAGGCGAGTCCAAGCAGGACGAAGCCGAACGAGAAGAAACCGCCGGGCGGGAGGTTCATGATCACCCACGGTTCGAACGATGCCGGCATCACGCGGAACCCGAGCCACGTCCCCTGGCCGAGGATTTCGCGCACCGCACCGACGACGGACAAGCCGAGCGTGAAGCCGATGCCCATGCCGAGCGCATCGAGAGCGGACCGCCAGACGGTGTTCCGCGCCGAGAACGATTCCTGGCGGGCGAGGAGGAGGCAGTTGGCCACGATCAGCGCAATGAAGGGTCCGAGCGCCTTGTGGCTCACCGGCATGGTCGCTTCGAGTCCCATGTCGGCGATCTGCACGAACGCCGCGATGATCAGGATGTACGTGGTGATGCGCACCTCGCTGGCGATGCGCTTGCGGAAGATCGACACGAAGACGCCCGACCCGAACAGCACGAACGTGGTCGCGAGGCCCATCGCCAAGGCGTTCATCACGCTGTTGGTGATGGCCATGGTGGGGCACATGCCGAGCATCTGGGCGAAAACGGGATTCTCCTTCCAGACGCCCTTGATGAAGTCCTGGAATGGCGGGGCCGTGCTGGGGCCGCTCGGGGCGGCATGCAGGCTGTCCAAGTCGTGCATCAGTTCCTCGCGTGCTGGGCGGCGTAGGCGTCGAGCAGCGGCTGCCAGCGGTCAAGGGCCTTGGTCACGCCGCGGATGACGGCGCGCGACGAGATGGTGGCGCCGCTGATCATCACGACCTCGCCCGGGGACGCGGGCGTGGCGTTCTTGGTACCGACGAGGGGTGCGACGAGTTTCTTGAACTGCTCGAGGAAGAACGGCTTCTCGATTTTGTCAGCGATGCCGGGCGTTTCCTTGCTGACGAGGATCTTCAGTCCGAGCAGGGCGTGCGACTTCGGTTCGTAGCCGAACAGCATCTCGATGGGATCGGAGAAACCGACTTCGGTTGTGGCGATGGCGTAGCCGATGGGCCGCCCGTCCTGGCCGTACCCGACGAAGACGCGTTCGATGGGTTCCGCGGGGTCGCCCGGCGGACGCCGGTCAGCGAGCGCGCCATTCACGAGAAAGAGCGTGTCGCATCGTGCCGGCTCACGTAGCACCTCGGCGATCGCGCCGCGCAGAATGCCGGCTTTGTACCGGTCGATGGACGGCAGCGTCCAGATGTACACGAGAACGATGGCGAGTCCGACGATGGCGCCGGCGGCGCCAAGCGTGAACAGCATCGTGGACGAGGAAACGGACGGCGTCGTCTCGGGCAACGGCGGCGTGGCTGCGGGATCGTGCGCGTGCGTCATGGCCGGGCCGCGGCGCGGTGCGCCATGCCGAAGACGCGCGGCTGCGTCACGCGATTCAGCGCGGGGGTAACGGCGTTCATCAGGAGGATCGCGTACATCACGCCCTCGGGGAGGCCGCCCCAGATGCGGATCAGGATGACCAGCACGCCGGTGCCGATGCCGAACACCCACCGACCGAGCGGCGGCGTGGGGCAGGTCACCGGATCGGTCGCCATGAACACGGCACCGAGCAGCAGGCCGCCGGAAAAAGCGTGGAAGAGCGCGTCGGCATAGCGTACCGGATCGACCAGATGGAGCATCGTCGCGAACGCCGTGGTCGTCGCGAGCATCGCCACCGGGATGCGCCAGTCGAGCATGCGGCGCCACGCGAGCCAGATGCCGACGAGCACGATCACGAGGCCGGCGGCCTCGCCGAGCGAGCCGCTCGTGCGCCCGAGCATCAGGTCAAAGACCGGGGTGGCGTGATGCTCGAACTTCATGACCCCGAGCGGCGTGGCCGCGGTGATCACGTGGACGGTGTTGGGACTCACGAACGGAAGGGCGAGGTTGTCACCCTTCAACTGCCACCATGCGGTGCCGGGCGCCGCCCACAGCGTGATCGCGCCGGGAAACGCGGCCTGCAAAAAGGCCCGACCGAACAGCGCGGGGTTGAACACGTTGGAGCCGAGTCCGCCAAAGAGGATCTTGCCGACGCCCACGCCGAAGGCGGCGCCGAGGAACGCCATCCACATCGGGAACGAAGCGGGAAGCGTGAGGCCGAGCAGCACGCTGGTGATCATGGCCGATCCGTCGCGCCATGCGCCGGGTTTTCCTGCTGCATACTCGGTGCCCATGGCTCCGAGCACCGACGCGCCGATCACGAGGAGGGCGCTTGGTCCGAAGAACCAGATGGCTGCCGCCACCACGGGCGCGAGCGCCGCCACGACCGTCCACATGATGCGTGGCATCGAATCGATCGCACGGAGGTGCGGTGACGAGCTGACGAGCAGGCGACGATTCATCGGGCGGACGCGGTGCAGGGGGGCCGTATGCCGCGCGTACCGACGCGATCGTCCGGCGCACGCGGGCGTGGAAAGACTGCCACGATGAATTCTTCGACACGACCGGCAACAGGTGTAGCCGGTCGGGGCGAATTTCACCGAACTTTAGCGGGGCGTGGCGCGCGCGCGGACGCGATGGCGTCGAGGGGCGCCGGGTCTTAATGAATCTTTAGTGCGCGCGTCTGTTGCACGAACCCCTGCTCAGAGCGTGACGTCCGTCGCGCACAGCGAGAGCGTGAAGATGCTGCCGCCACCGGGACGCGGCTCGTGACGCACCGCGCCACCCTGCTCGGCGGCGAGGCGGCTGGCGATGGCCAGGCCGAGGCCCGCTCCGCCGACGTCCGCCGTGACACCGGGCGCCCGATAGAACGGTTCGAAGACCCGCTCGCGTTCCGAGGCGGCGACGCCGGGGCCGCGGTCGGCCACGCGAAACTCGACATGCGCGCCGACGCGCGCGGCACTGAGTTCGACCGGCGCGCCGGCCGGCGAGTACTTGAGTGCGTTCTCGACGAGATTGACGAGGGCGCGCAGGGACTGCACGAAGTCGAATTCGCCGGCGAGCGGTTCGTCGTCGTCGTCCGGGTGCACGATCACGATGCGATGGCTGCCCACGGTGCCCGCCACGCGTTGCACCGCGGCGCCGATCAGGTCTTCGGCGGTATTGAGTTCGAGCCGGATGGGCATGGCCTTGGCATTGAGCCGCGACAAGTCGAGCAGGTCGGTGACGAGCCGGTTGAGCCGATCGGCCTCTTCCTCGATCGAGGCCGCTTCGGGCAGCGCGCGCACGCGGAGCCGGCTGGCGAGCGCCTTGATGGTGGTGAGCGGCGTGCGCAGGTCGTGCGAGAGGCTGGCGATGAGCGCCGACTTGAGCGCATCGGCCTGCCGGAACGCATCGGCGCGTTCCGCTTCGGCCACGAGATGCACGCGCTCGAGCCCGAGCGCCGCGTAATACGACAGCACTTCGACAAAGCGCCGCTGCGCCGGCGCGAGCGCGATGGGCGCCGAGTGCGTGAGGCGCAGCAGGCCGACCGAGCGGCCGCGCACCACGAGCGGAATGACGAACGTACGCGCATCGGGCCACGGTTCGGCGCGGCGCGAGATGTCACCGCGTTCGATGATGTCGCATCGGTCGACGCGCAGTTCGGCGCGGATGACGTCGAGAATCCGGCTGAGGGCGTCTTCCGCCCGGCCCGCGTGGAGCGTTTCGGACCCGAGCGCCGCCAGGCGTTCGACCTCCTCAGCCCGCAGGCGCGCGACATCGGCGCGTTCGAGCGCTCGCGTCAGCAACTGCTCGGCGACGAGACTCGTGACGAGGAACGCGACGAGCACCAGCCAGTCCATCGGCTTGGCCATGACGAGCGAGTCATAGCGTTCGACGAAGAAATAGTGGAAGTCGAGGTAGGCGGTGCCGGCGAGAGTGAGACCCAGCGCGCGGCCACCGGCCGCACTGCCGCCGAGCACGACGAGCAGGAACGTCAGCGCGACGTTGAGCTTGTCGACATGCCCGCGAAACGGAAGAAACGCCACGGTGAGCGCGGCGAGTCCCCCGAGCCAGAGAAACCACGGCAGAACGGGGCGTTGCCGCATGCGTGCGGCCCACGTGCCAAGCATCGCCCCGCCTACCGGTCCACCTCGAATCGGTACCCGACTCCAGGTTCGGTGACGATGAATTTCGGCGCGTACGGCTCGACTTCGATCTTCTTGCGGAGGTGGGTGATGTAGACGCGGAGATACTGTTGGGGCTGCCCGTACGACTTGCCCCAGACGGCGTCGAACAACTGTTCGTGCGTGAGCGTCCGCCCCGGGTTGGTGGCCAGCGCGATGAGGAGCGACCATTCTGTCGGCGTGAGATGCACCGACGAGTCGCCGCGCGTGACCGTCCGACGGTGGATGTCGACGACCAGTTCCCCGATGACGAGGGGCTGGTCGTCGGACGGACCGGCCGGCATGCGCGCGCGACGCAGTTGGGCGCGCACGCGCGCCTGCAGCTCGTGGGGCCCGAACGGCTTCGTCACGTAATCGTCGGCGCCGGCATCGAGCAGCGCGACCTTGTCGCGCTCCGTGTGCCGCGCCGAGAGCACGACGATGGGCACCGTGGTGATGGCGCGCAGTTGGCGGCAGACCTCGAGGCCGTCGAGATCCGGCAGACCGAGATCGAGCACGATGAGGTCCGGCCGCTCGGCGATGGCGAGTGCCAGGCCATCGGCGCCGGTGCCGGCATCGAACCAGCGATCGGTCGGTTCGCACAGCGCGTCGCGCACGATGTCGCGAATCTTCTGCTCGTCCTCGATCACGAGGACGGTGCGCGCGTCGTCGGGGTTCGCGGTGCCGCGAGAAGGGGGTCCGACGCCAGTCATTGGGCAGGAGTGCTCACGAGGGACTCGGTGGCAGGGATACCGACTGAAGTATGTGCGGCCGCCACGTCGAACGCGACCGGCGCGTGCGTCCGCGCACAGGCGTCCCTGCACGCGCGTCCGCGCATGGTCCGCCCGGTCAGGTCGCCGCCCGGCGGACCCATCCATATAATTGGCGTGAGCGCGACGTCATCGAAGCAAGGAGTCCGTGTCCGTGGCCATCACCGCCGTTACGCCGGAGACCGTTCGCGAGCAGGTGGTCGCGTGGCGCCGGCACCTGCACCAGCACCCCGAGCCGTCGTTTCACGAGCACCAGACGTCGCAGTTCGTCGCCGACACGCTCGAAGCGATCGGCGGCCTGGACATCACCCGGCCGACGCCGACGAGCGTGATGGCGCGGCTGATCGGCGGCGCGGGCGCGGGTCCCGTGCTCGCGATGCGCGCCGACATGGACGCGCTGCCAATTCTGGAAGCGAACACGCACAACTTCGTCTCGCGGACGCCCGGTGTGATGCATGCCTGCGGGCACGACGGACATACGGCGATGCTGCTCGGCGCGGTACAGGTGCTGGTGGCGCAACGTGCCGCGCTGCGCGGCGAGGTGCGCTTCCTGTTTCAGCACGCGGAGGAACTGTATCCGGGCGGTGCGTCGCAGATGGTGGCCGCCGGCGTGCTCGACGGAGTGGAGATGATTCTCGGTGCCCATCTGTGGTCGTCGCTGCCGGTGGGCCTGGTGGGGACGAGGCCGGGGGCGCTGTTGGCGTCGCTCAACACCTTCCGCATCGCTATCGACGGGGCGGGCGGTCACGCGGCCATGCCACAGCAGACGGTGGACCCGATCGTCATCGCCGCGCAGGTGGTGACGAACCTGCAGCACGTGGTGGCGCGCAACGTGGATCCGCTGGCGTCGGCGGTGATTTCGGTGACCCAGATCCATGGCGGGACGACGACCAACGTGATTCCGGGCCAGGTGGACATGGCCGGCACGGTGCGGACGTTCGATCCGGCGCTGCGGGCCAAGCTTCCGGAGCTGATGGAACGCGTGGTGGCGGGCGTGACGGCCGCGCACGGCGCGACCTATCGCTGGACGTTCGAGCCGGGGTACGCGGCGGTGATCAACGACGTCGCCGCCAACGACCTGGTGCGCCGTGCGGTCGTCCGCGCGCTCGGCGAGGCTGCGCTCGTCGACGCGACGCCGACCATGGGCGCCGAGGATTTCTCGGCATATCTGGAGCTCGTCCCCGGCGCGTTCTTCTTCATCGGCGCGAAGAACAAGGAGAAGGGCATCGTGCAGCCGCATCATCATGAACGCTTCGACGTCGACGAGGACGCGCTGGATCACGGCACCCGGATCTTCGTTGCCGCGGCGCTTGAGCGGCTGGGGGAGCCGGCCGATGCCCGTTGACGCCCCGGTGACCCGCCGGCACGTGTGGCGCGCCTATCATGCGCTCGCGTTGCTGCCGGCCGTGGGCATGCTGGGCGGGCTGCCGTTCGCGAATCGCGTCTACCCGCTGGTGTGCGGGTTGCCGTTCCTGATGGCGTGGCTGGTGGGCTGGGTGATCGTGACGGCGGCCATCATGGCGCTGGTGCTGCGACTCGATCGCTCACACGGACTCGCCTCGGACCCCGAGCACAGTGGCGCAGGCGACGCCGCGACGGGGAAGACGCCATGACGCTCCCCCTCGCGATTCTCGGCGCCTGCTTCGTGATTGCCATCGCGCTGGGCCTGCTGGCCAAACGCGGGCATGACATGACGCTCGAGCAGTGGAGCGTCGGCGGGCGCGGCTTCGGCACGCTGTTCGTCTTCCTGCTGATGGCGGGGGAGATCTACACCACCTTCACCTTCCTCGGCGGGAGCGGGTGGGCGTATGGCAAGGGCGCGCCCGCGCTGTACATCCTGTGCTACCTGACGCTGGCCTACAGCCTGTCGTACTTCCTGCTGCCGGCGATCTGGCGCTACTCGCAGGGGCGCGGCCTCGTGTCGCAGGCGGACTTCTTCATCGCCAAGTACGAGAGCCCGGCGCTGGGCCTGCTCGTGTCGCTCGTCGGCGTGGCGGCGCTCATCCCGTATCTCGTGCTGCAACTCAAGGGGATGGGGATCATCGTGGCGGAGGCATCGTACGGCGCCATTGCGCCCGTCACGGCGATCTGGTGCGGCACCATCGCGCTGACGCTGTACGTGGTGGTGTCGGGCGTGCGTGGATCGGCGTGGACGGCGACGCTGAAGGACGTGATGATCCTCGTCATCGTGGTGGCGATGGGCACCTACCTGCCGTACCACTACTATGGCGGTTACGGCGCGATGTTCACGGCCATCGACACCGCGAAACCCGGCTTTCTCACGCTCGGCGCGACGGGGATGAGCCAGTCGTGGTTCGTCTCGACGGTGCTGCTGACGTCGGTCGGCGTGTACACGTGGCCGCAGTTCTTCGCCGGCGTGTACACGGCGCGGAGCGAGAACGTCTTTCGCAAGAATGCCGTGGTGCTGCCGCTGTACCAGCTGGTGGTGCTCTTCGTCTTCTTCACGGGCTTCGCGGCGACGCTGGCGGTGCCGGGGTTGGTGGGCGCCGACGCGGACCTGTCGCTGTTCCGGATCGCCAAGGCGACGTTCGCACCGTGGGCAGTGGGATTGATCGGCGCGGCGGGGCTGCTGACGGCGCTGGTGCCGGGGTCGATGCTGCTGATCACGGCGGCCACGCTCATCGCAAAGAACATCTACCGGGCCGCGGCGCCCGCGAGCAGCGATCGCACGGTGGGCATCGTGGCGCGCGCGATGGTGCCGGTGCTGGCGCTGCTCGCGCTCTATCTCACGCTCAACGGCGGCCAGGCGATCGTCGCGCTGCTGCTGATGGGCTACAGCGTGGTGACGCAACTCTTTCCGGCGCTGGTGCTGTCATTCGGCGAGCGGCCGCGGATCAGCGCGGCAGCGGCGCTCGCCGGCATCGTGGCGGGGGAGTGCACGGTGGCGGCCATCACGTTGTCGGGCACGTCGATCGGCAAGCTTGCGCCGACGCTGCCACAGGTGGTGAAGGACCTGAACGTCGGCGTCGTGGCGCTGGCGGTGAACTGCGCGGTGATCGCGGTCGTCACGTTGGCCACGCCGCGGCGTCGCCCCGGTCGCGCGGCGTAGGCAGATGACAGCCGCCTCGCGCACGACGCGGTGCCTGTGGCCGCTGGTGGCGGCGGTCGGCGCGTGCTGGTCGCCGACAGACGCCCCGCCGACGCCCGACCCGAATCCGCCCGCCGAGGTGATCGTTCCGTCGGTGCGGTGCGCCGCGACCTTGGGCACCTTTGGCGGACTCCAATGGCAGGCGCGCACCGAGAACCTGTCGGGACCGGGGCCCAACGTCTGGAGCGCCTGCAACGCCTGGCTTGATTCGGCGGGACTGCACCTGCGCATCGACCGGAACGCCGGCACGTGGACGAGCGCGGAGGTCTACACCACCGGCGTCGTGGGATACGGGCGCGTCGAATTCGAAATCGCGTCCCGGCTCGATGCGCTCGACCCGAACGTCGTGCTCGGATTGTTCACGTATCCGGGCGGTGCGCTCGACGGCCAGCATGAAATCGACATCGAGTTCGCGCGGTTCGGTGCGACCGCAAGCGCGGCAACCAACCTCAATTACGTCGTCTATCCGGCCGCCGCGCTCAAGGGGATTGCGGGCAGTTGTTCCACGCGATGGGATTCTTCCGTCCCCGCGTCGGTGCACCGGTTCCTCTGGTCGGCGAGCGCCGTGACTTTCCAGAGCTTCACCACCACGTCCATCGCGTCGAACAGCACCCCATACCGCGCGTGGAGCTTCGTGCCGACCGGCGCGTTCACGATCTCCGGCGGTGCGTGGCCGCTGCACCTGAACCTCTGGTTGTACGGCGGCATGGCTCCCACCAACGGAACGCCGGTCGAGATCGTCATCCGGCGCGTGACGCACAGCACCACCGTACCCACGACGCAAGTTCCCCCGGCCCTCTGTCGATAATTGACCGTGGAACGGCGGTGCTCGCCGGGTGTATTATTCATACCCCTCACTGGAGAATCCATTGCCCAAACATCTGATCACCCTGGGCCTGCTGCTGGCCGCGTCCTCCACGCTGGCGTCGGCCCAGGGTGTGGACGGCAAGGCGGTGTTCGAGACCAACTGCAAGAAGTGCCACGGCGCCGAGGGTACGCCATCCGCGCCGATCAAGAAGATGCTCCCGACTATCGCCGCGTTCGACGCGGCGTTCTTCGCCAAGCGTACCGACGCGGACCTCGTGAAGGGCATCGCCGAGGGCAAGGACAAGATGAAGTCCTTCAAGGCCACGCTGAAGCCCGACGAGATTGCGGCGGTCGCCAAGTACATCCGCACGCTCGCCAAGTAGGGCTCGCCAAGCAGGGCAGGCCTTGCGCCGAAGCGTCGGCGCATGACAAGCTGGTCTCCATGACCAGCCTCTTCGATTCGCTGACGCTTCGCGGCCTCACGCTGCGCAACCGAATTGCCGTTTCTCCGATGTGCCAGTATTCCGCATCCGATGGATGCGCGAACGACTGGCACCTCGTGCATTACGGCGGCCGGGCCGCGGGCGGCGCCGGCCTGGTGTGCGTCGAAGCCGCCGCCGTCGCTTCCGAGGGACGCATCTCGCCGTACGACCTCGGGCTCTGGAGCGACCACCAGGTGGAGCCGTTGGCGCGCACGGCGCGGTTCATCGCGGGCCAAGGCGCGGTGCCGGCCGTGCAGATCGCGCACGCGGGCCGCAAGGCGTCCACGCACCGGCCGTGGGATGGGGATGGGATCGCCCCGCCATCAGCCGGCGGCTGGGAGCGGGTGGTGGCGCCTAGCGCCGTGCCGTTTGCCGATGGCCACCTGGTGCCGCACGCGCTTGACGAAACCGAAATCGTCGCGCTCATCGCGGCCTTCGCGACCGCGGCCTCGCGAGCCCACGCTGCCGGCATGCAGGTGATCGAGCTGCACGCGGCCCACGGATACCTGCTGCACCAGTTTCTTTCGCCGCTCAGCAACCGGCGAACCGACCGGTACGGCGGCTCGTTCGAGAACCGCACGCGGCTCGTGCGCGAGGTCGTGCGTGCCATTCGCGCCGTCTGGCCGGAGGCCCTTCCGCTGTTCGTGCGACTCTCGGCCACCGACTGGACCGACGGCGGGTGGGACGTCGAGCAGACCGTGGCTCTCGCGCGGTCGCTCAAGGACGACGGAGTCGATCTCATCGACTGCTCGTCCGGGGGCAATGTCGCCGGAGCGCGCATTCCTTTCGAACCGGGCTATCAGGTATCGTTTGCCGAACGCGTGCGGCGCGAGGCCGGTATTCCCACGGCCGCGGTCGGGCTGATCACCGAAGCGGTGCAGGCAAATGCGATCGTCAGCGACGGCCGAGCCGACCTGGTGTTGCTGGCACGTGAACTGCTGCGCGATCCGTACTGGCCATTGCACGCGGCACAGGCCCTCGGCGTGACGGTCCCATGGCCGGCGCAGTATCTGAGGGCGGCGCCGAAGGGCACACCGTCCACGACTGTCCCGACATAAGAGGACGCGATGACGCCACACCGTCTGTTCCTGCTGTTGGCCTCGTGCGCACTCGCCATGACGCCGGCGGCGTTGCCGGCCCAGGCGCACCGCGCCCTGCTGCCCATCGACATGGCCAACGCCGCCGAAACGGGGTGGCTCGCCAAGCCCGTGCTCGCGAACCGCGTGCTCGACGACATGACCAACGCGGCGACGTGGAATTTCTCGGGCACCGGCACCCTGTCCTTTCCCGTGGAACCGCGGCGTGGCGCCATGCGCGTGCTGCGCGTGGACATGCAGATGTTCCGCGACAAGCCGGCCCCGACGCGCAACGGCCTCTCGTCCGTGAACCTGCAGCATGCGGTGGCGGATGAAGATTGGCGCGCGTTCAACCGGCTCTCGATGTGGATTCGCGCCGACGTCGCGGGATTCCCGATGCTGCCGTTGCAGATCGTGCTGCACAATGCCGGCGCCGAGCGCGTGCCCGACCGGTACAATCGCGAAGGGCTGCACTTCGTCACGATCGCCGGCACGGAATGGCAGCACGTGGTCTGGGAGATCGAACCGCTCGCGCGCGATCGCGTGACCGGGTTCGAGATCGGCTACTGGGTGAACAAGATGCTGGCGGCGCCCGGAGATCGTGTGGGCTTCGAGATTGGACGGATCGAACTGCAGCGCGTGGAACCCGATCACCACACCGGATGGGACCTGGCCACGGGCAAGGTGGCGTTCAGTCACACGGGGTATCTGCGCGGCTACGCCAAGACGGCGGTCGCCAGTTCCGTGACATCGCCGGAGTTCGAGGTCGTGCGCCTGCGTGACGACGGGCGTGACAGCGTACGCAACGACAATCATGATGGCGGGCGCAGCGACGTCGTGCTGCGCAAGCCGGTGCAGGCGGTGCGCACGCGGCTCGGCGCATTCCAGCAGATGGACTTCTCCGAGGTGACCGCGCCGGGGCGCTATGTCATCCGCGCCGGTGGCGTGACGACGCGGTCCTTCGCCATCGGAGACGACGTGTGGGATGGCACCATCTGGAAGGTGCTCAACTTCTTCTACGGCGAGCGATGCGGGTATGCGGTGCCCGGGTCGCACGGCGTCGACCACCTCGACTGGTTTGCGACCCACGGCGACCAGCGCATCGTGATGGCGGGGGGCTGGCACGATGCGGGCGACCTGTCGCAGGGCGTGATCAACACCGGCGAGGCGACGTACGCGATGTTCGTGCTGGCCGAGCGCCTGGCGGCGCGCGGTGGCAACCCCGCGCTCGTCGATCGGCTCATCGAAGAAGCGCGCTGGGGGCTCGACTGGGTGCTGCGCGTGCGGTTCGACGGCGGCTTTCGCATGGGCTTTGCGAGCCACAATCTGTGGACCGACAATATCGTCGGCACAGCCGACGACCGCTCCCGCGAGGCGAAGAACAACCCGAACGCCAACTACATTGCCGCCGCGGCCGAAGCCATCGCGTATCGCGTGCTGAAAACGCGGGATCCACAACTGGCCGCGCGCAGCCTGCGCACCGCGGAGGACGACTGGACGTACGCGATCGCCGGCATCGAGGGCCCGTCGACCTGGCACACGCCGGCGTTCGCGGCCACGCGGCTGGAATTGGCTGGCATCGGGATCACGGCGTCGCTCGAACTGTACCGCGCGACCAACCAGCGAAAGTACGCCGAGAAGGCCATCGAGCTGGCGCGCGTGATCGTGGCGTCGCAGCAGAAGCGGCCCGTGGGTCGCGACTTCCCGCTGGCGGGCTTCTTCTACACCGGGCCGGAGCGCGATACGCTCTTCCATCAATTTCACCGTGGCAACGATCAGGCGCCGGTGGTCGCGCTCGCGCAGCTGGTCGAGGCGTTCCCGGCGCACGCCGACTGGACGCAATGGTACGCGGCCCTCGCGCTCTATGCCGAATACCAGAAGGCGGCGGCCACGACAACAGCCCCCTACGACGTGCTGCCGGCATACGTGTACCGCGCCGGCGACGACTGGGAGGTGCCCGATTCGGGCGCGCTGCACCAGGCGACGCGCCCGTCGTATCGTGCGCAGGTGCGGGCGGGTCTGGCGATGGGCGACGACTGGTACCTGCGGACTTTTCCCGTCTGGTTCGCGCGCCGCGGCAACTTCGGCATCCTGTTGTCGCAGGCGAAAGCGCTTGCCGCCGCCGCCCGGTTGCGCGGCGACAGCGTCGGCATCGATCTCGCCGAGCGGCAAGCGCAGTGGATCGTCGGCCGCAATCCGTTCGGGCAAAGCACCCTGTACGACGAGGGATACGACTGGGCGCAGCAGTACAGCGTATCATCGGGCGACTTCGTGGGCTCGCTGCCGGTCGGCATGCAAAGCCGCGGTGACACCGACCTTCCGTATTGGCCGTCGCAGAACACGTACGTGTACAAGGAAGTCTGGGTGCATCCGGCAAGCCGCTGGCTCTGGCTCATGGCCGACCTGTTGGCCGCACCGGTGCAGCCGCCGGGAAAGCGCGCGCTCGACTACCAGGTGACCGCGACCACGACGCCGGAAGGATCGGTCACCGTGCAGGTGACGGCGCGCGGCACCGGAACGCACGTCTTTGCGTTGCGCGCGGACAATCTCGAGGTGCAAGGCGCGGAGCAGCGGCTGACACTTCGCGCCGGTCAGGCGGGAACGCTCGCTTGGAGGCTGCGTCCGCGGTCCGCCGCTGATGCATGGGTGGCCGTGGTGGTGGCGGATGGGAATGCCGCACATCCACGCGATGTCGTGGGAATGCCCGCCCCGCAGTAAACCGGCGTCCGCGTCAGGAGCGCGGACGCCGGTTCACCGCCCCACGACTACCGCCGGTGCCCGCCCCTTCGGCTGTGGCCGCCAATGACGATCGGGAAGCTGACCCGCACGCCCGAGTAGTACGGACGGTATCCGAACGACCCAAAGAGGCCGAACGCCCACGGATCGTAGAACGGATACGGCGGGCCGTACGTGTAGACGTTCGTGACGTGCGTCGGCGCGTTCGTCTGGACGTTGGGCGGCGAGACCGTCACCGCGGAACCGCCCTGCACGTCCTGGCACGAGCGCCGTTCCTTGAGCGCCCGGGCAATCAGCTTGCCATCCATCCAGAGTTCCATCGTCGCCTTGGACGGCGAGGCGAGCTCGACCGATTCGCGCGCATTCAGCGTGAGGCGGGAATGCTCGGTGCCCTTCTCGAGGCCGTACTCGAGGTCGATCGGCTTGGTGCCGTCGTTGCGGATGATGAAGCGGTCGTCGCACAGGTATCCGAACGTCACCTGCGCGGCGTCGGCAATGGGCGTGCGCGCGACCTCGGTGATCTGCGCGCGAAGCGGCGTGGCGGCGAGCACGGCGCCGGCGGCGATGCCGAGCGCCGCCAGGGCTGACGTACGAAGGTTCTTCATAAATCCGGTCTCCCAGGTCAATGACCCGGCGAGCGGCCATCGCCGCATGACGCGCGAGTCTTGCGTGATCGTACCCGGCGTCAGAGGCCGGGTTCCCCGCAGATGAGACACCTTCGGTGTCGTGTCACCTTCTCACCACGCCGAACGAACCGCCGCGCTCGGGGTGCGCCGTCACGCCGGAAAGACAGGCGCGAAAATCCCGAAAATTCTACACCGCATCTTGTCCAAAGATCCCGCCGCAAATCGGGAGCGGCCGCGCTAACAATTCGGCCCGTGCGCACGTCGGAAGGAATGAGACGCCATTCGTCGCGTCGCGTACCACATTCATTTTCAGGAGCCCCCCATGCGTACCGCTTCTCGTTTCCCCCTGCCCGCCGTGCTGGTCGCCCTGACCGCCGTCGCGATCATCTCCGCGTGCAAGAACAGCACGCCCACCGCGCCGTCCGCGGCGCCCACTCCTGTTGCCACGCGTCTCGTGTTGCTGACGCCGGCCGAGCAGCTGTCCGGCATCGCCGGCGCCCCGCTCGGCGCCAATGCGGCGGTGCAGGTGCAGGACGCCAAAGGCGCGCCGCTGGGCGGCGCGACGGTCACATGGACGGCGTTCGACGGCAGCTCCGTGGCCTCCGCGACATCGACGACCGACGAGCAGGGCATTGCCACGATCGCCTGGACGCTCGGCACCACGGCCGGCGTCGATTCCCTGCAGGCCAGCGTTGGCTCCAACATCACGGCCTATCTGGTCAGTGCGGTGCAAGCGGGCCCGGTGTCGCAACTGGTGGAAGTGAGCGGCGATCAGCAGATGGTGGCCGAAGGGTCGTCGTCGTCGCCGTTGGTCGTCAAGGCGGTGGACCAGTTCGGCAACGCGGTGTCTGGCGTGACCGTCACCTGGTTGGACGAGAATGGCGGCGCGTTGAACGCCGCGACGACCGTCACCGATGCCAACGGCATTGCGCAGGTCACGCTCACGGCGGACCCGACGGCCGAGCAGTACGTCATTGTCGCCCAGACGGACGTGGCCTCCGTGACATTCGTCGAGATCAGCAACTGACGCGACACGCCAGCGGACGGGACATCCGCTGGCAGTCGACGTGCCCCCCCCCGCGAGCGCCGGCCACGACCGTGGCCGGCGCTCGTGCCATCATGGCGCCGCGGTCGCGCCGACGTTCTTCCCGTCGACGTAGAAGTTCACGTCGATCTTGAAATCGGCCGCGCCGGGCAGCGCGAATCGTGCCGTCTGCCACCGCTCCGTGGGACGCACCCACTCGTACGCATCGCCGGCGAGACGCACCTTGAGCGGCATGTCGAATCCGGGGACGACGTTGGCCCACCGGAACTTCACCGACCCGCCGTCCACCGTGTACTCGAGCACGGGAATCTTCGTCGTCGTCAGGTACTGCTCGAAGACCTTCGACAGGTCGGTGCCGGCCTCCCTGCTGATATACACCTGGATCTGGCTTCCCATGACGGTCTGATGCCAGAACGTCCGGTTGAGCCCGCGCAGGATACCGCGCCACTTCTCGTCGTCATTGACGATCTGGCGGATCGCGTGCAGCATCGTGCCGCCCTTCGGGTACATGTCGCCCGAACCCTGCGCGTTGACGCCGTACGCCGTCGGGACGATGGGACGGTCGTTCCGGATGCCGCGGCGAACGCCGACGGCGTACTCGGCCCCCGCCTGCTTGCCGAACAGGCACTCGGTGTAGAGCGCCTCCGCGTAGTTGGCGAAGCTCTCGTGCACCCACATGTCGGCGAGGTCCTTCGTCGTGATGTTGTTGCCGAACCACTCGTGCGCGCTCTCGTGCACGATGATGAAGTCCCACTTCATGCCGAACCCCGTGCCGGAGGCGTCACGCCCGCGGTAGCCGTTGGCGAACCCGTTGCCGTACGCCACCGCGCTCTGGTGCTCCATGCCGTTGTTGGAGACCTCGATCAGCTTGTACCCATCCTCATACCAGGGATACGGGCCGAACCAGTGCTCGAAGCACTGCAGCATCGGCCGCGCCTGCGCCCATTGCCGTCGAGCCGCATCCATATGGTAGGCCAGCGGCCAGAAATCCATGGTCAGCGTGCCCCGTTCGCCCCGGTACAGCTCGGACCAGTGATCGTACGTGCCGATGGCGAGGGCGATGGCGTAGTTGTTGATCGGGTTGACGACGAACCACTCGTACGTCGTGGTGCCGTCGCCGTTGTTCGAGACGCGGCGCAGCCGGCCGTTGGAGACGTCGAGCAGCGGGTCGGGCACCGTGATGGCCACGCGCATGCTGTCGGGTTCATCGGCCTGCGTATCCTTGTTGGGCCACCAGACGCTGGCCCCCATGCCCTGGTCGGTGGTGACCACCCAGGTGGCGCCGAGGCTGTCGCGTTTCCACGACGCGCCGCCGTCCCACGGGGGCCGCTTGGCGGGCTGCGGCTTGCCGTGGTAGTACACCGCGAGCGTCTTGCTCGCCCCGGCGTTCTGGGGTGCCGCAAGCGTGGCGAAGAACGTATTGCCGTCGCGCCGCCAGCGCACCGCCTGGCCGTCCTGCACCATGCTGTCGACCACGAGCGGCACCATCAGGTCGACTTGCAGTTCCTTCGCGGGCGCGATCACGCGATAGGTGATGCGGTTGGAGCCGCGAATCGAGCTGTCGGACGGACTCACCGCCACATGCAGGTCATAGAACGTGACGTCCCACCAGGCGCGTTGCGGCGAGTTGAGCGAACCGCGCAGCGAGTCGGCGCGGGTGAAGGAACGTGCTTCCTGCGCCTGCGCGAGCGCCGGAGAGCAGGTGACAAGGACTGCCAGCAGGGCGAACCGGATCTTCATGATGGCTTCTCCCAAACGAACGAGCGGAATCAGTGGCCGTATCCGAAATCTGTGCGGTTGCGGCCGTCGGGGCCAACGCGCGCGAGGGGGTGGACGTTTGAGGAACGGGCTGGCACTTCCTTCTGCCGGCTTGCAGAATCCAAGGATACGAATTGTCGTCCGCCCCCCCTGTTCAACTCTCGATGGCGGAGCACGCTCCATGAAACCGATTGCGTTCACCCTCAACGGCGTCGCGAAGACCGTCACCGTCGATGAGGACCGGAACCTCCTCTGGGTCCTGCGCGACGACCTCGGCATGACCGGCACCAAGTTCGGCTGCGGCGCCTCGTTCTGCGGCGCTTGCACGGTGCTGGTCGACGGCCAGGAAATCCGCTCCTGCGTGACGCCGATCAGCCGCGTGGCCGGCAAGAAGGTGGTCACGGTCGAAGGGCTGGCGAAGGGCGAGAAGCTGAGCCCGGTGCAGGAAGCCTTCGTGGAGCACGTCGGCTTCCAGTGCGGCTTCTGCACGGGCGGCATGGTCATTGGCGCCACGGCGCTCCTCGCGTCCAACCCAAAACCGACGCGCGAGCAGATCCTGCAGGGCATGGAGCGGCACCTGTGTCGCTGCGCGGCGCACAAGCGCATCGTCGAGGCCATTGAATCGGCGTCGAAGAAGATGGCGGGAGGTGCCAAGTGACCCGCCCAACGCACGATGACGAGATGATCGTTCCCGACGGATGGGGATTCGTCGAAACGATCGACCGCCGCGACTTCCTGCGGCTGACGAGCACCGGCCTGATGGTGGTCTTCGCCGTGAAGCCGCCCGAGGGGACGTTCCGACCGGTCTGGAACTTCGCCACGCAGCAGCGCACGCCGCCCGACTTCAACGCCTTCCTGCACATCGGCGCCAACGGGCGCGTGACGCTGCTCGTCGGCAAGATCGAGATGGGGCAGGGGATCATCACCGGGCTGCCGCAGATTGTCGCCGAAGAACTCAACGTGCCGCTCGAGATGGTGGACTGCGTCATGGGCGACACCGACCTGTGCCCGTTCGACAACGGCACGTTCGGCTCGCTCAGCACCTGGCGCCTCGGTCCAATCCTGCACGCCGCGGCCGCCGAGGCGCGCGCCGTGCTCGTGCAACTGGCGAGCGAGAAGCTCGGCGTGCCCGTCTCGGAGTTGACCGTGACGAATGGCGTCGTGGTCAGCCGGACCGACGCGAGCAAGAAGGCGTCGTATGGCGAACTGGCCGGCGGCAAGAAGATCGAGCGCCGCTTCGAAGGGCAGGCGGCGCTGGACAAGGTCAGCGAATACACGATCATCGGAAAGTCGTATCCGCGACGCGACGCGATCGGGAAGGTCACGGGCCAGGCGCAATTTGCCGGCGACATCGTGCCGCCGGAGGCGCTGCACGCGCGCATCGTGCGCGCGCCCGCGCATGGCGCGACGATCACGTCCATCGACACCAGCGCCGCCGAGAAGCTGCCGGGCGTGCGCATCGTCCGGGACGGCGATCTGAAGGACGGCGGTTTGGTTGCCGTGCTCCACGCGCATCGTGACGAAGCCGACAAGGCGCTCAAGCTGGTCAAGCTGACATTCACGCCGTCCGCCAACACGCTCTCCAACGAGAACCTCTTCGCGCACCTCGAGGAGGCGGCTGTCGAGAAAAGACAGGGCGGTGTGGCCGGCGATATCGCCGCGGGCGAGAAGGCCGCCGCCCAACTCGTTGTCGCGAAGTACGTGAAGGGCTACGTGGCGCACGCGCCGATGGAAACGCACACGGCCGTGGCGGCCGTCGCCGCGGACGGCAAGGTGACCGTGTGGGCGGGCACGCAGACGCCCTTCCCGCTGCAGACGCAGGTGGCGCGCGCCCTCAAACTGGCGCCCGAGAAGGTGCGCGTGATCGCGCCGTTCGTCGGTGGCGGGTTCGGCGGCAAGAGCGCCAATCAGCAGGGCATCGAAGCGGCTCGGCTCGCCGTGGCCGCCGGCAAGCCGGTGCGCGTGGCGTGGAGCCGCGAGGAGGAGTTCTTCTTCGACACGTTCGACCCGGCGGCGGTCATCAGCATTCGCGCCGGCCTCGACGCCGCCAAGCACATCGTGCTGTGGGACAACGAGATCATCGGTGCCGGCGGTCGCGGGGCGGGCGTGTTCTATGACGTGCCGAACCACCGGACCGTGACGAAGGGAAGCTGGAGCGGCAACCAGGGAAGCCTGCATCCGTTCGCCGTGGGACCGTGGCGCGCCCCGGGCGCCAACGCCAACGTGTGGGCGCGCGAATCGCACATCGACACCCTGGCCGCGAAGGCCGGCATGGATCCGGTGGAGTTCCGCCTCCTGAACCTCAAGGATGCGCGCATGCGCCGCGTGCTCGAGGCGTGCGCCAGGAAGTTCGGCTGGACGCCCAAGCCGGGGCCGAGCAAGCGCGGCGTCGGCGTTGCGTGCGGCGAGGACGCCGGCACCTACGTGGCGAGCATGGCCGAGGTGAAAGTCGATGCCGCCACCGGCGCCATCAAGGTGCTACGCGTGACGTGTGCGCAGGACATGGGCGTCGTCGTGAACCCGGAAGGCGCCACGCAGCAGATGGAAGGGTGCATCATGATGGGGCTCGGCTACACGCTGGCCGAGGAAATTCGGTTCAAGAACGGCGAGGTGATCGACAAGAACTTCGGCGGCTACGGCTTGCCCAAGTTCTCATGGCTGCCGAAGATCGAGACGGTGATACTCGATTCGCCCGACCTGCCGGCGCAAGGGGGCGGCGAGCCCGCGATCGTCACCATGGGCGCGGTGATCGCGAACGCGGTGTTCGATGCCACGGGGGCGCGCATCACGCAACTGCCGATGACGCCGTCGCGCGTGAAGTCCGCCCTGGGAAAGAAGGGATAGCGCACATGACGAGCGAAAAGTTCACCCTGACGTGCACGCAATGCGGTGGCACGAAATTTACGGCAGCGTCGGCCAAACCGGGCCCGGACGACCCGTTGACCTGCGCGCATTGCGGAACGGTGATCCAGCTGGGGGCGGTGAAGGCGCGCATCGAGGCCGAAACGAAGGCGGCCATTACAGACCGGATGCGCGATCAGTTGAAGCGCAAGTAGCCGGCAGAACTCGTGAACTTTCGTTCTTGCGGTGCCACGTTCGCCGTGCTGACGCTCATTCTCGGCACGGGCTGCAGCCGGCACGATGCAACACCACGGCCCGACGGGCGGCGCGATGCGTCGGCCACGGTGCGCTCGATCTCGGCCGTCGCCGACAGCGCGATGGTCGTCTCGGCGTCGCCGCTGGCAACAGACGTTGGCGTAACCCTGCTGCGCTCGGGCGGCAATGCCATCGATGCGGCGGTCGGCGTGGCGTTCGCGCTCGCCGTGGCGTACCCGACGGCGGGAAACATCGGAGGGGGCGGGTTGATGCTTGCCCGGATGAACGGGCAGGCCGTGGCCCTCGACTTCCGCGAAGTGGCGCCGCTCAAGGCGACGCGCGACATGTATCTCGATGCCGCGGGGCGCGTGACCGGCCGCAGCGTTACCGGTGCGCTCGCGGTTGGCGTCCCCGGAAGTGTGGCCGGACTGTGGGCCGCGCACCAGAAATTCGGCGTGCTGCCGTGGCGCACCGTGGTGCAGCCCGCCATCGACCTCGCGGAGCAGGGGTTCGCCGTCGACCGCGCGTTCCTCGAGGACGTGAGCGCCAACATTCCGCGACTCTCACCCGCATCGGCCGCCATCTTCGCGCCCGGCGGACACCCGGTGGCGCGGGGCGCCCGGTGGAAGAATCCCGATCTGGGACGCACGTTGCGCCGCATCGCCGACCGGGGCGCCCCAGGGTTCTACGACGGCGAGACCGCCGCGCAGATCGTGGCCGAGATGCAGCGCAGCGGCGGCATCATTTCGCGGGAGGACCTGCGCCGCTATGTGCCCAAGTGGCGCACGCCGGTGGCGTTCACGTACCGCGGCCACACGGTGCTCACCATGCCGCCCGTGTCGTCGGGCGGCCTCACCTTTGCCCTCATGGCCGGCGTGCTCGGCGGCTACGACCTGCGGGCGATGGGCTGGCATTCACCCGATGCGATTCACGTGATGGCGGAAGCCGAGCGACTGGCGTACCAGCGCCGCAACACGCTGCTGGCCGACCCCGACTTCGTGCGGATTCCGATGGCACCGTTCCTGTCGCCGGACACGGCGGCGGCGCTTCGCCGCAGCATCTCGATGGCGTCGCACACGGCGACCGCCGTCGCCCCCGATCCGGTGCGCGGCCGGCATACGACGCATTTCTCGGTGGTCGACCGCCAGGGGAATGCCGTGTCGCTGACGACGACGCTGAACACCGGCTATGGCTCCGCGGTGACGGTGACCGGCGCCGGATTCCTGCTCAACAACGAGATGGACGATTTCACGGCCAAACCCGGCGTATTGAACGCGATGGGATTGCGGCAGGGTGAGGCCAACGCCATCGCGCCGGGCAAGCGCATGCTGTCGAGCATGACGCCGACCATCGTGCTCGACAGCGCGGGGGCGACGTACCTGGTGGTCGGCGCGGCCGGCGGCGCGCGCATCATCACCGCCGTGGCCCAGATCGTGTCGAACGTCGTGGACTACGGGATGCCGATCGGCGAGGCGCTGCTGGCGCCGCGATTCCACGCCCAGGACTATCCCGACACGCTCGAGCTGTCGGCCACCGGCTATCCGGACTCGACGGTGCGCGCGCTGCGGGCGCGGGGTCATCCGGTGTCGCGGCCGACGGATCCGTGGGCGTTCGGGTGGGCGCAGGCCATTCTGCGGTCGGGCGGCCGCTGGCACGGCGCCACCGAACCACTCGGCAACGGACGGGCGGCGGGGTACTGACGCCGGGCCGGTGCCGGTGATTTAGTAACAAATAGAAACTAAATATCGCGGCGGCACGAACCGGGCAATGCACGCGCCGCCGGGCCGGGACCGGCTACTTGTTGGCGTCGAGCAGCGCCTTGCGCTCGAGCCAGCTCTGCCCGTCGACCATCCATCGCGGGGCCGGCTCCCCCTTGAGGTAGTGCCCGAACCACTGGAGGATGCGCCGCTCGTAGTCGACGGCGTTCTCCCGCTTGGACAACCCGTGTCCCTCGCCGGGATAGAACAGCATCACCGCGTCCTTGCCGGCGCGACGCGCGTAGTTCCAGAACTCGACGCCCTGCCGGTTGTCGACCGTGCCATCGTCACCGCCCACCTCGATCAGCACGGCCCTCGCCGGCATGACGTGCACCTTGTCGAGCGGCGAGTTCCGGGTCATGGCGCCCATGTCCTCCCACGGCGGCACTTCCATGCGGAACTGGCCGGTCTCCCAGTGGGCGAACTCGGGAATGGAGCTCCAGTGCATCTGGCCGGCAAAACTGATCATGTCGGAGATGCCCGACCCGGCGACCACGGTCTTGAACAGCGAGCTATGCGTCGCCAGGTAGAACGCCTCGTAGCCGCCCTGCGAGTGGCCGCAGTGTCCGATGTTCGCCGGGTCCACCAGCCCGCGGGCGATCACGGCGCGCACGGCCGGCTCCACCGCGTGCAGCACTGCCACCCCCGGCTCGCGCGGGCGGAAGACGATGTCGGGCATCAGCACGAAGTAACCGTGCTGGGTGAAGACGTTGGCGTTGTAGTAGTCGTTCTCGCGCGGCACGATGAATCGGTGATAGTTCTGCGTCAGCAGTTCGTACGTGTAGACGATCATCGGGTACTTCTTCGCCGCGTCGTAATTGGCCGGGTAATACAGAATGGCCTGCAGGGGGCGTCCGATCGTGCTGGTGTACGATATCAGCTCGGCCTTGCCCCAGGCATAGTCCTTCTTGAACGGGTTCGTGTCGGACCATCGGGTGGCGCCCGCCAGGTCGGCGCCGCCGACGAAGACATTCGGCGATTCGTCGAAGCGCTGGCGCACGAACGCCGCGCGCTCGGCGCTGTCGGCCTTCGCCAGGCCGGACATCGAGGCGTCGACGAGCAACAGGCGCCGGACCTCGCCCGATGGCGTCAGCTGCGCGTACCCGCTTTGCTTGCTCCGCTTGCCGAACAGTGACAGGTAGACGGGCTTCGAACGGTCCAGCGCGCGTTCGGCCACGGTGGCGCCAAATCCGGCAAACGACACGAACCGGTGCACCACGCCCTCTCTCGCGCCGTCGGTCAACCGCCGGCCACCTGATCCGTCGAGCGCGAGCGCCCAGATGTCGTAGGCCGAGTTCACGTACATCGCCGTGCCATCCTTGGGCCACGATGGCGACCCGATGGGTGGCGGCACGTCGGTGGGGTAGTCGGCATCGCGGTCGACAAACTCGGCTTTGCCACCCGCCGTGAGCTTGGCGGTGAGGTTGGTGCGCGCGCCGCTGGCCACGTCGATCACCCAGTAGTCGCGTCCGTCGAACCACGGAATGCGCCGGCCGGTGGGATCGGCAGGAAAAACGTGGCGCATCTTCGTCAACAGCTTCCGACGCGCGCCCGTGGCGACATCGGTGACCCAGAGATCCTGGTCGGGGCGTCCGAACTTCTGGCCGAACGGATACGGCTTGCGATCGGTCTCCGTCGCAAATGCGTCGCTATCGAGCACCACCGCCGATTCGGCGGGGTCGGTGCTCAACGACACCACGGCGGTGCTCCGCATGGACCAGGCGACGAGCCGCGTGGCGTGGAGGTCGCGCTGTTCGGAGGCGCGCTGCTCGGGGATGGCGTGCACGTCGTGCGCGTGCCAGAGCTCCACGTCGGAGACCTTGTCCTCGCTCTTCCTCGGCAGTTCGGCGACGGGTTCGCGCTGGCGAACGCCGAGGTACAGCGTGCCGCCGTCGCGCGACCAGGCCGGACGGCGGTAATCGGCGATGCGCGTGCTCACCGGAAACCCGGTGGCGGTGGCGGCGTCGAGCTGACGCGGCCCCGGATCCGGCGCGCCCACCGCGGCCCAGGCGAGCACCACATGCGCCGTGTCGGCGTACTCCTTCTCCACCCGCGAGCGCAGCACGGCGAGGGCGTCGGATTTCGGGCACCACGACAGCGCGCGGTACACGGATGGCGATGCGTCCAGGATTCGCACGGCGCCCGTGCCGCCGTCGAACACCGAGATGCCGTTACCGGCGCCGCCGTCGACCGTCACGGCGAACGCCAACAGCGGCTTGCTGTCGCTCCACGCCTGTTCGCTGGTGTTGCTGAAGGCGAAGCGCGTTCCCCGGGCGAGATCGAGCACGAGCACGTCGCTGGCCTTCTTGCCCTCGGCCGCGTACTTGACGACCGAGACGAATCCACCCGACGGGTTGAAGTTGAAGCCGGAGACATCGGGAATGGCGATCGTCTCGCTGGTCGCCAGATTGCGCAGGGCGAACGATGTCCGCACCGGCTTCTTGTCCTTCAGCAGGCGATCGCGCTCTTTCGGCGCGACGCCGACGAGATACGCGAGCCACCGCGAGTCGGGAGAGAACGCCGCCGCCTGACCGTATGTCAGGGCGATGGTCGAGTCGCGACCGCGGCCGCGCAGTCGCAACTCGTTCTCCTCGTTGCCGCGGGCGATGCCATACGAGAGCCATTCGCCGTTGGGCGACAGGCGAACGACGCCGAGCGTCTCCCACCTGCCGAGGTCTTTCGGCGTCAGGACCAGTTTGGACTGGGCGGTCAGCGGGCGCGTGGCACACGCGGCGAGCAGGGCGGCAACGAGCAAGCGACGAAACATGGGGACGCAGGCCGGCTGGAAGTGGCGAAGGGAGCCGCGCAACGCGAACGGCAGGCGAGACGGACTGGCGGTGAACATACGGAGTCAGGGCGTTGCGCGCTGGAGTCCGGTCTGCCGCCGGTCTGGCGGTTCGCCGTCGGAGGCGTCTATTACAGCGGGTTGAACGCCGGGGCGCTTCGCGGTCCGGCGGCGGCTGGTGTCTGACCGGCGGCGACGGTCACCGAATAATCCTCGACCCCGACGGGCCACCCATGTCCATCGACTGCTTTCGCCAACCCTCTCCGCGGCCGGCGCTCATGCGCGCCTTGGGCTGGCTGAACGACCGGTTCATCCTGCCGCGCATCGCCCGTGTCGTTGCGATTCATCTGCCCGAAGCGGATTGCGACCGCTTGCGCGCGGCCGTGGCCGCGCCGTTCGTGCTCTGTCCGAATCACCCGGAATTCTTCACGGACTGGATGCTCGACAAGTGGGTGACCGCGCGGTTTGCGCCGCTGGCGGCGTCATGGGCCGATCCGGCCATCGTGAACGGCATGGGGCGCGCGGCGCAGTGGGTGTGGCTGTCGAACGGACTGGTCGCGGCCGTGCGCGGCGAAGAACTCGAAAAGGCGCTGGCGTATTCCGGGCACTGCCTGGCCCGTGGCCATGGAGCGCTCATTCACCCGGAAGGCGAGGTCAACTGGGACAACGAAGCGCTTGGCGCGTTGCGCGCGGGCGCGGTGCGCATCGCCGAGCGTGGCGGAGCTCTCGCCGGAACGACGGCGCACGTGGTGCCGCTCGCCTGGTTCATCAGGTTTCGCGAAGACGCGACGCCGGGCCTGCAGGAGGAACTCGATTATGTGGAACGACGGCTCGGCGTGACCGCGCCGCGGTTGGCTGGTCCGGCGCAGCGGCTGGGCACGCTGTACGAGCATCTGCTCGAACGGGAGGCGCAACCGTACGGCATCACGCTCGGCCCGCGCACCGACCGATTTGCCGTGCGCTTCGAACGCGGGCTGGCCGAAGCGATGGAGCGGTTGGCGTCGGCGTGGCCCGCGTATCGTCCGGCGTCCCTGCCCGACACGCCCGTTGCGGCGGCGCGTGCGTGGCGCTCCGCGGCGCGCCGGTTGCGGGGTGCCGCGCCCGATTTTCGGCGTCAGGTGAGCGTCGTGGAGCGCATGCTGCGGCTGGTCCCGGCCGGCGTGCACGAACCGACACTCACGCAGGAGCAGGTCAGCGAACGGGTGAAACGATTGCGGCTCGACTGGTTGCGGGGGACGTGGCGCGACAGCATCACACGCTTCGTGCCCCGCGCCGCGGCCCGGCGCGATGTCTTCGTCCGCGTCGGGGAGCCGGTGGTAGCCGACGCGCAGGTCGGGCACGACGGCGTGCTGGCCAAACTGCGGGAGCGGCTGCTCGACGCGCTCGCGCGTGCCCGACAGGACGGACTCGCGCGGTTGGGGCCTCCCGTGCTCTACGCCAATCCGTTCCACGACTGACCGGCACGGCAGCGGGTCTCTGGCGTGCCGAGGGAATTCCCGGGAGTGGCGTCCGTGGCGCACCAAACCCAGATTCGTGAACGGACGACACGGACGATGGACGGAACTTGCGCGAGAGTGACGTTATGGACCCTGACATGACGCGCGCGCGGTGCGCGGACGCGATCACACGTCGCGACCTCTTGGCGCGTACTCTCCGGGCTTGGCTCCCGGCGATGATCGTCGCCTGCTCGTCGCAGGGTGCAGTACACGACGCGTCGGCCGTGCCCGGGGCACGCGGAACCGCGGCTCCGGTCGGCTCCGCCGGCGCGGCGAACGTGGCCGGCGCTGCGAACGCTGCGAACGTCGCAGGCGTGGCGGGCGTTGCGCTCACCCCTGCGGTCGCGCGCGATCCTCGAATCGCGGTTCCGGTCTACAACGCGTGCCTCGTCGGCGACTCGTTGTTCCGGCAGTTGCCGCGAACCATTCGGAAATGGACGGCCGCCGTGCCGATCGACTCCGTCTGGTACGGAGACATCGAGCGATGGGCGTGCCGCGTCGTGGCGGCCGGGCACACGTCGACCAGTGCGCTCTCGGTTGACACCCTGATGGCGACGTTCAGGATGCGCGGCTGGAGCGACCGCGTGATGATCTCCGCCGACGGGCCCGACGGCACCGTGCAGGCGGTGCACCGCGCGGGCGTGACCTGCATCGTCCAAGGTCGCTGGGAAGGCGGCGACGACAGCGATACCACGGCCGTGGTGTCCGATACCATTGAAGTGCGCCTGGCGTGCATGCGCAGCGTATCCGCCGACACGCTCATGCCGCCGCTGGCGCTACGGGGCCGGCGATCCGCGGCAGGGTGCCGGACCTCGCACGGGACTTGAGGGTACAGATGGCTTGCGCCAGTCGGCGCGGACGATTTCGAACGGAGCGCAACGCATGCGACGCATTCTGATGGCGACGGTCCTGCTGATGGCCGCCGAGTCCGCCATCGCCCAAGTCGGAGTGGGCGGCATCGGCGGCATGGGTGGCCGTCGCGGCGGTGGCATGGGCGGCAGAGGCGGCATGGGCGGTCGCGGCGGCAACATGTCGCGCGCCGGACGCGAGCCGTCCATGAAGTTTCCATCGGCCAAGGCGCTCGAGAAGTACAATCCGGCCGCGTTGATGCTCGACAAGCACAAGAAGCTGAAGCTCAACGATGCGCAGCAGGAGCAGATGAACGGACTCCGGCAGCGGATCTTCGAGCGCAACGCCCTGCTGCTGGCGCGCTACGATTCGCTGCAGCGCGACTTCAGCCCGCCGCAATTCGATCCGCGCGCCGGTGCTGCTTCATCTCGGGCTGCCGACAGTACGCGTCGTGCGGCCTTGCAGCAGATGCGGCGCCTGCGGCTGCTGGCCGACTCGCTGCAGGCGCGCCGGCGCACCGACGTGCGTGACGTGCTGTCCGCCCTGGCTGACGAGACGCAGCGCGCGAAGGCGGCGGAGTGGCTCGACAAGCAGGACGTCAAGTTCGCCGAGGAGTTTCCGGCGCCGCCCGCAAATCGCGGCGATCGCGACCCGCAGGGAGGAGGGGGGCCCGGCGGGTACGGGGGGAGCGGCCGCGGCGGCCGTCGGCCGCCGGCGTAACGCGAGATTCGGTCACGATGGTTCGTGGGGCGCACCGTTCGGTGCGCCTACACGGCATGATCGCGCGCCCACGCCGCGATCTCGGCGTGCGTCGCAAACCAGACGTCGCCGCGACTGGCCGCGTGACCGATGAGCTCCTCGAGAATCCAGATACGCGAACGGTGCGTGATGATGTGCGGATGCATCGTCACCTGAAACAGGCCGCCGGCGTCGTACGCCCCGTCGAACTCGCGGCGAAACACGTCGAACACGCCCTGCGGTGGCGTGTAGGGACGCAGCGACTGGAACCGGTGCATGCTGAAATACGGGGCGTCGTCGCGAATCCATTCGACCGGAAGCTCCACGATGCCCGTGGGATCGCCCGCCAGCTCGAGTTCGTAACAGTCGACGTCGGCCATGAGCGACGAGTCGTACTGCAGCCCCATCTCGCGTGCGATGCGCAGCGTGTTGGGACTGAAATCCCACGACGGAGTGCGCAGGCCGACCGGGCGCACCCCCGTGATGCGCTCCAGCGCGTCGGCCGACCGAAGCATGAGGTCGCGTTCCGGTTCGTACTGCAGTACCGAGTTGAGCTCGTGAATCCAGCCGTGGATGCCGATCTCGTGACCCTCGGCCACGACCTGCCGCTGTTCGTCGGGGTGGAGCAGCGCCGACACCGCGGGCACGAAGAACGACGCGCGAATGCCATGCGCGCGCAGGATGTCGAGCAGTCGCGGCACGCCCACGCGGCTGCCGTACTGGCCCCACGCCATGCGGCCGATCGAGCGGCCGCCGTCGCGCAGTTCGTTGGTCTCGTGGTCGGAATCGAAGGAGAGCGCCACGGCACAGCGCGCGCCATTCTTCCATGCGGCGGGGCGAAGTGGCCGGCCGGCGCGCACCTGCTGCACCAGCGCGCGCCAGTGTTCGTCGGGCCACTGCCAGGGTTCAACGGACGGGGTGTCGGTGGACATGCGATGCTCCAGATCGTGGAATGACGCTCAGCGCAGCGGCTCGTGCGCCGTTTCCTTCAGGTTGAGAATGACGAGCCCGGTCACGACCGCGGCCGACATCACGTAGGCCACCCAGGCAATGGGATTGCCCGTGCGCACGATCAGCCAGGACGCGATGTATGGTGCAAACCCGCCGAAGAGGGCGGTGGCGAGCGCGTTGCCGGCGGACATCAGCGTGGACCGGCTGTGCGTCGGAAAGATCTCGGCGATGGCCGACGGGCCTGCCCCCGAGTAGAGCGCAATGACGAGGCCGAACACGGCCTGCCACGCGGCAATCACGGCAAACGGGGGCGACGAGGCAAACAGCCGCGCCACCGGATACGGCAGGACGATGAAGGCCGCGCAGCACGCGAGCAGCAGCGGCCGCCGCCCGACGCGGTCGGACAGATGCCCCATGACCGGAATGGCGCAGAGCAGGACGGCAAGGCCGATGGAATTGGACCACAGCGCCTGCGCCCCCGTGAGACCCGCGTACGTGCGGGTGAACGTGGGCATGTAGTTCACGTAGATGTAGAACGCGACCGTCCAGAGAATGGTGAAGCCCGCAGCCCGCGCGGCAAGCCCGATGGCGTAGGCGCGGCCTTCGGCGGTCGGCGGCGCATGATCGGAGGCACGAAACGCCGGCGTCTCGCCGATATTGCGGCGCATGTACAGTCCAACCGGACCAATCAGGCCGCCAAGCAGGAACGGAATCCGCCACCCCCACGCGGCAATCTGCCCTGGTGTCAGCACGGTGTTGATCGTCGCGCCGGCGATCGAGCCGAGCAGCACGCCGGACACGACGCCGACCTGCTGGAGACTGCCGTAGAATCCGCGCCGGCCCGGTGCCGACCATTCGACCATGAACGCCGTCGAGCCGCCCCACTCGCCGCCGGCGGAGAATCCCTGCATCAAGCGCGCCACGAGAATGAGAATCGGACCGGCGATGCCGATGGTCGCATACGATGGTGTGACGCCGATGAGCACCGTGCCGCACGCCATCAGAAAGATCGTGAGCAGCAGCGAGGTGCGGCGCCCCTTCACGTCGCCGATGCGCCCGATGACCAGGCCGCCGAGCGGGCGTGCGAGGAATCCCACGCCGAAGACCGCGAACGAAGCAAGCACCTCCGTCGATTCGTCCCCCGTGGGAAAGAACGTCCGGCCGATGACCACCGCGAAGAAGCCATAGACCGCGAAGTCGAACCATTCGAGGACGTTGCCCAGCGAAGCGGCGACGACGGACATTCTCTGGACGCGGTACGACATGGAACAAGAATGCACCGTGGCACGCGGCGCGGCGAGGCGAAGCGCGCGGCCGACCGTGAAAGGCGCTAAAATCAGGCATCGCCGGGCCACGGCGGCCCAGCCTCACCGGATTCGTGATCATGCGCTTCTTCCGCGCGCTTGCCCTTGTGACGTTCGTGCCGGCCGTGCTCGCCGCCCAACGAGCCACCCCCGACGCCGTGACCACCGGCCGCTTCGACCTGGGAAAGATGTGGACGTTCGAATACGCGCCGGCGGAGTACTTCTCCACGACGTACGGCTTCACGGCCGACTCGGCCTGGTTTGCGCGCGCGCGCCTGGCCGCGTTGCGCATCCCGGGGTGCTCGGCGGCGTTCGTGTCGCAGAACGGCCTCATCATCACCAACCATCACTGCGTCCGCGGCACCGTGAACCAGATCAGCCGGCCGGGGGAGAACCTGCTCGATTCCGGATTCGTGGCGGCCACGCCGGCCGACGAACGGCGGCTGCCCAACATGATCGCCGACCAGTTGCTGGCGGCGATCGACGTTTCGGACGAGGTGAACAAGGCGGGTGATGCCAGCGCGGAAGGCGCGGCGCGCGAAGACGCGAGGCGTGTGGCCAGCGCGGCGGTGCAGTCGCGGCTCAAGACGCGGTACGCGGCCGCCGGCGATTCCATCGTGGTGCAGGTCGTCGCGCTCTACAACGGCGCCCGGTCGTCGGCGTACGTCTTTCGGCGCTACACCGACATCCGGCTCGTGGTCGCGGCCGAACTCGGCGTGGCCAACCTCGGCGGCGACTGGGACAACTTCACCTTTCCGCGCTATGCGCTCGATTTCGCGGTGATGCGTGCGTATGGCGCCGATGGCAAGCCCGTGTCGAGCCCGGCGCACTTCGCCTGGGGCGGCGTCGATGGCGTGAAGGCCGGGGACGTGGTGTTCGTCATCGGCAATCCCGGGGCGACGCGCCGCCTCACCACGCTCAGTCAGCTGGAATACCAGCGTGACGTGGCCCTGCCGTTCGACGAACGCTTTCTGACGTCGCACATCGAGGCGCTCAAGGTGTTTCGCGATGGGAGCAAGGCCGAACGGGAACGCGCGGATGCGCTGGTATCGATGCTCGGTCTGTCGAACCGGTGGAAACCGATTCCCGGCCGCCTCGACGGACTGCGTGACGCGCAGATCATGGGTCGTCGCACGGCGATCGAGCAGAACCTGGTGGCCGCCATTCAGGCCAAGCCCGACCTGAAGGCGCGCTACGGCAAGCTGTTCGGCCGGATGGCCGAGCTGCAGCGCCAGCGCACCGCGTCGCGCACCGCGCTGTTGGCGTTCGCGCAGCTGACGAGCACGGCGGCGGGCAGCGCCACCCTGCAATGGGCATACTGGGCGTGGCGCGTGCAGCATGGACCGACCGACTCGGTGGCCGCGTTTCAGCGCCGGATGGCGCAGGTGCGCACGCTGCCACGCGATCTCGAGCGACGGTATCTCGCGCTGTCGCTGTCCGACATTGTCACCGCGTACGGCGCCGACCACGCGTTTGCGCGCGCGGCACTGGGCGGGCGACCTGCGCAGGAGGCAGCCGATGCCTTGCTGGCCGCCACCGCGCTGACCGATACCGCGGGTGCGCGGCGCGCGGCGGCAGGCGAATCGCCGGCCGATGCGGCCATGCAACTGATGAACACGATCATGCCGGCCGTGCTGGCGTTCGAAGCCGAGCAGGCGCGCATCAACGCCGAGGAATCGGCCCTGTCGGCGCAGATCGGGCGCGCGCGATTCGAACTGTACGGACCGAGCATTCCGCCGGATGGCTCGTCGTCGCCGCGTATCGCCGACGGCGTGGTGCAGGGGTACGAGTACAACGGCACGCTGGCGGCGCCGTTCACCACGTTCTTCGGCGTGTATGACCGCAACCGCAGTCACGGCGCGGGCAGCGATTGGGACCTGCCTTACCGCTGGCGCGTGCCGCCCATGGGACTCGACCTCGGCACGCCGCTCAACTTCGTCTCGACGGCCGACAGCTACGGTGGCAACTCCGGATCGCCGGCGGTGACGAAGGACCTGCGCATCGTGGGGCTCAACTTCGACCGCAACATCAACGCGCTGGTGCGCGACTACATCTATCTCCCCGAACGCGGGCGCAACGTGATGGTGGATGTGCGGGCCATTCAGGAGGCGTTGGCGTACGTCTACAAGGCCGACCGCGTGGTGCGCGAGCTCACGACCGGACGCATGTAGTCGCAGGCCAGGCGCGCTGCGACAACAACGGATGCGCACGTGACGGGTTTCCTTCACCAGCCGGTCCCGGTCGTCACGGATAGCGACGTCGAGCGGATCGTGCGTCGCGACTACGCGGCGAACCAGGTCGAGGACGTCATGGCGCTGTTGCTCCGTTATGGCATCGAGTCATGGGAGCGCGAGCCGGTGCGCGTTCGGTCCGGCTGGCCGCGGGCGATGCGGACGAACTGCGCCGGCACCTGGCGGACGCCAAGCGCGACTATCGCGACGTGCTGCTGGGCGCGGAGTACCTGGCCTACGGCGCGCTCACGCTGCGCAAGCCACACCCGGAACCGGCGGAGGCGCAGCGTGCGATCGATGCCGACTGGAACGCGTATCAGGAGTGGCTGAAGATGACGTGATGCGTGCGCGAACCTTGCGCGCCAAATACCAGCGACTGCTCGATGTCGGCCGTCTTGGACGGGCCGCTCAGGAACCAGCCGCATCGCGAGTCGGCCGGCATGAGCCGCACGGCCTCGTGCATCGTGGGCACGATGGCGTCCTCCGGGACCAGCACCACGAGATGCTCGGCCAGCACGATGGCGTTGCGCGCCGGCACGTCGTCCGCGTCCACGTAGACCGCGGCGTTCTCGGCCACCGCAAAGCGACCGCGGATCAGCACCGCGTCGTGGTGATTGGCGCCGGGTAGCTCGCCCAGCAAGTGCTCGATGGGCTGGTCGGCTCGGCGCACCGCGCCCTTGCCGCCGACATCCGAGAGCACACGCAGAAACGTGTCGCGAAGATCGACGAGTTCGGACGATGTGCGCGGCGCCGACGCGCCGGGCACCAGCGACCCGAGCGCTGCTGCGGGCGCCGCCGGCACCGCCGCCGCGCGAATGGCCGAAAGAATCTCGTCGCGAGCGTTCATGTATGCCGTCCCGTTCGGCGGGACCATTCGCGGAATGTCTCGTCGGCGAGCACCGGCAACGCGCGCCCCGGCCGTGTCCACGGATTCCAGCGACCGGACAGCCACGACGCCGGCAGGAGTCGCTGCAGGCGGCGCGCCAGGCGCGCCGCGCGCTCGAACCGTGACAACCGCGACAGCAATCGCCCGAGCAGGGGCATGAGCAGCGCATAGCCGCGCGGCAACTTGCCCGCCTCGCCGGCGCGCGCGCGCCACGCGAGCAATTGCGCGGGAATGTCGATGCGCACGGGGCAGACGTCGGCGCAGGAGCCGCACAGCGTCGACGCGAACGGCAGCGACTGATGCGCGGCCAGATTCACCGCGGGCGCGAGAATGGCGCCGATGGGCCCCTGGATCACATGGCCGTAGCTGTATCCGCCGGACCGCCGGTACACGGGGCACGTGTTGAGGCAGGCGCCGCAGCGGATACAGTGCAGCGCGCTGCGCATGGCGGCGTCGGCGAGCCGCCGCGTGCGTCCGTTGTCGACGAGCACCACGTGTATCGCGGCGCCGTGCCGCGGCGCGGTGACGTGCGTGGTGTACGCGGTGACCGGCTGACCGGTGCCGCTGCGTGCCAACAGGCGCAACAGGACCCCCAAGTCATCGCGCGTCGCGACGATCTTCTCGATGCCCGCGCAGGCGATGTGCACGGGTGCGGAGTGCATGCCGAGATCGGCGTTGCCTTCGTTGGTGCAGACGACCACGCCCCCCGTCTCGGCGACCAGGGCGTTGGCGCCGGTGATCCCGGCGCCCGCATGCAGCAACGCGTCGCGCAGGTGCACCCGCGCCGCCGCGGCGAGCGCATCGGGCGACGTCTCGCCGGCCGGGGTGCCCATCGTCCGGTGAAAGAGCGCGCCGATCTCCTCGCGCTTCCAGTGAATGGCGGGCATCACGATGTGCGACGGCGGTTCCTTGGCGAGCTGGACGATGCGTTCGCCGAGGTCGGTATCGACCACTTCGATGCCACGCGCCTCGAGGAACGGATTGAGCCCGCACTCCTCGGTGAGCATCGACTTGCTCTTGGAAACGCGCGTGACGCCCGCGTCGCGCAGGATGCCGAGCACGATCGTGTTGTGTTCGCCGGCGTCGCGCGCCCAGTGCACGTGCACGCCGTGGGCCCTCGCGCGCCTCTCGAATTCCTCGAGCAACTCGGCCAGCCGGCTCATCGCGTGCGTCTTGAGCGCCGACCCCGCGGCACGCAGCGCTTCCCACTCGGGCAGCGCCGTGGCCTTGTCCCGTTTCTGCCGCATGAACCAGAGCGACTGGTCGTGCCATGCGGCGCGCGCGGGGTCGCCGAGAAAGCCGGCCGCGGAGGCCGCATGGTTGCGCGGCGCGGAGTGCACACCACTCATCGCGTGGCCTCCTCCAGCAGCTCGGCAATATGCAGCGTGCGCAGCGCCACGCAGCGGTGCCGGGCCACGCCTTCGAGGTGCAGCAGGCAGGAGGGATCGCTGCTCACGAGCACGCCGGCGCCGTGCGCCGTGATGTCCGCCAGTTTGTCACGGCCCATCGCCACCGACACGTCGGGCTCGCCAACGGCAAATGAACCGCCAAAACCGCAACACTCGTCGGCACGGTCGATCGGCACCAGCGTCAGTCCGTCGAGGCCCTCGAGCAGCGTGCGCATCGGGCCGTCGAGCGGCTGGTGCAGTTCGGACGACCCGCCAAGCCGCAGCCCGCGCTGGGCGTGGCAGCCAAGGTGCATGGTGACACGGTGCGGAAAGCGCCCGGCAAGCGTCGGCCGGCCCAACGGCCCGGCGATGAACTCGCACAGTTCGTAGGTCACGCGCGCGGCGTGGCCACCCAAGGCGTTGTCGACCAGCGACGGCAGGTGATGACGCACGTGATGCGTGCAGCTCCCCGACGGCATGACGATGGCGTCGAACGCGCGCGAGGCAGTGGCCCACGCCGCAGCCGCTCCCCGTGCGGCCGGCACGACCCCGGCGTTGAACATCGGCTGTCCGCAACACGGCGCATCGAATGCCAGGCTCACCTCGCATCCCAGCCGCTCGAGCAGCGTCAGCGTCGCGCGCGCCGCCTGCGGGCGGAGCGTGTCGACGTAGCAGGGCACCGCGAGCGCCACGCGCATGCGCTATTCGCCCGGACGCCGTTCCCACGCGACCACCTGCTGCCGCGAGCTGCCCAGTCCGTGCGCCCCGAGTTCCACGATGTCGCCCACCTTGAGGAAGCGCGGCGGTTTGCGACCAAGGCCAACGCCCGCCGGCGTGCCGGTGGAGATGACGTCGCCCGGCAGCAGCGTCATGAAGTGCGAGATGTAGCTCACGAGATGCGCCACGCCGAAAATCATTTCGCCCGTGGTGCTGTCCTGCCTGCGCTCGCCGTTGACGGACAGCCAGAGCGGGACATGCTGCGGATCGGGAATCTCGTCTCGCGTGGCCATCCACGGACCGAGCGGTGCAAAGGTGTCCCAGCTCTTTCCCTTCACCCACTGGCCGCCTCGTTCCATCTGGAAATGGCGTTCCGAATAGTCGTTGTGCAGCGCGTAGCCCGCGACATGCGACATCGCGTCGGCGTCCGACACCCGCGTTGCGCGGCGCCCCATCACGACGGCAAGTTCGACCTCATAGTCCGTCTTCTCGGAACCGGGCGGCATGCGCAGGTCGTCGAACGGACCAGCGAGCGAGGTCGTGGACTTGGTGAAGAGAATCGGTTCCGCGGGAATCTTGCCGCCGGTCTCGCGCGCATGGTCGCGGTAGTTGAGGCCGATGCAAAGGATCTTGGACGGTCGGGCGATGCACGACGCCCAGCGCACGTCGGCGCCGACGGCGGGCAACGTGCCGCCGAACTCGGAGAACCATAGCGACAGCCGAGCGAGTCCTTCGGTCGCGAAGAACTCCTCGTTCCAGTCTTCCCCGAAGGCCGACGCATCGTGGCGCTCGCCGTTGGCGTCGATGAGGCCCGGGCGTTCCGTGCCGGGCGGACCAAAGCGGATCAGTTTCATGGTTCAATCGTGCAAGGTCAGGTCGCCACCCTCGATGCGCGGTCGCGCGGGGCCGCGTCATGCCATGGGTCAAAGGTAGCGTGACGGGCGTCACCTCGCCGCCGCGTCGTGCCCAGTCCGCTGGTCTGCCGGGCGGCTCACGTCGGGCGATTTCTTGACGGTGTCCCGTCGGGACACGACAATTGGTGCCGAGCTTGACCTTCCCGGAGTGTCCCCAGTGTCGAAGCTGCGCTTTCCCCACCCGATGGTTCTCCTCCTCGCCTGCGTGTTCGTCGCGGCGGCGCTCACGCACGTGCTTCCCGCGGGTTCGTACGATCGCCATGAGGACGCCGCCACCGGACGCACCGTGGCGGTGGCCGGCACGTACCATCGCGTGGATGCCAGGCCGGTGGGTGCGTTCGGTGCCTTCGTGGCGGTGCCGCGCGGCCTCGTGGCCGCGGCCGAGGTCATCGCGTTGGTGCTGCTCGTCGGCGGTGCGTGGACCGTTGTCGACCAGGCGGGCACGTTGCGCGCCATCGTCGGCTGGCTGGTGGGTCGCTTCGGGCAACGGCGGCACGTGATCGTCGTCGTGCTCTCCCTCGCGTTCGCCGCCGCCGGCGCCATGGAGAACATGCAGGAAGAAATCATTCCGCTCGCGCCCGTGCTCCTGCTGGTCGCCACGGGGCTTGGCTACGACGGCGTCACGGTCGCGGCCATGAGCATCGGGGCGGCCATGGTGGGGAGCGCATTCAGTCCGATCAATCCGTTCCAGGCCGGCATTGCCCTCAAGCTCGCGCAGTTGCCGCTGCTGTCGGCGGGCGCGCTGCGCATCGGCATGCTCGCGGTGGCGATCAGTCTCTGGATCTGGTGGACGCTCCGGCACGCCGAACGCACGCGCGTGCCGCCCGCCGTCGCCGCGCTGCCGGAACATGTCACGTTCGACATGCGCCAGCGCATCATTCTCGCGTTGGTCGCCGCGCCATTCGTCGCGTACGTCATTGGCGTGCTCAACTACGAATGGGGCTTCAACGAACTCTCGGCGGCCTTCTTCATCGCGGGCCTTGCCATCGGACTCGTTGGGCGGCTCGGCGTTCAAGGTACCGTGGAGGCGTACGTCGAGGGCATGCGGTCGGTCGTGTCGGCTGCGGTGCTCATCGGCGTCGCGCGGTCCATCTCGCTGGTGCTCGAAGATGGCCGCGTCATCGACACCATCCTGCAGGGGCTCGCGAGTCCGCTCGCCGGTGCACCACGCGCGCTGGGTGCGCTGCTCATGGTACCGGTGCATGCGCTGCTGCACGTGCCCGTGAGCAGTGTCAGCGGACAGGCCGTGCTGACCATGCCGGTGCTGATCCCGCTCTCCGACCTGACGGGCATTTCGCGCCAGGCCACGGTGCTCGCGTACCAGACCGGCGCCGGCCTCACCGAGTTCTGGACGCCGACGAATGGCGCGCTGATGGCCATTCTGCTCAGCCTGAAATGCCCGTTCGATCGCTGGCTCCGCTTCGCGCTGCCCGCGGTGCTCGTGCTGACGCTCGTTGGCATCCTTGGCATGATGATTGTGCTGTGACGGCCGTGCCGCGGAGTGGCGCCCGTCCCGGATCGCATCTATATAAGAGCACCATCGGAGGAAGCATCATGAACGTGCAGTTGAAAGGCGCCATCATCACCATGGTGGTTGGCTTCATGTTCGTCGCCGCGGAATTCGAATTCCGCGTGCGCACATCGTTGGCCGGCATCTTCATCCTCGGCGTAGGCGCAGGGCTCCTGCTCGGCGACCGGCTGGGGAGAAAACCCGACAAGACCGCTTGACGCGTACGGCCGCGCTCGCCGATGGCACTGCGGCATGAGCCGGTACGCGGTATCTTTCAGCAGGCGCAAGACGCCAGCCGCGGTCGCGGCTGCCGCCCCGCGTACGGGGGCACGCATGCAGGTCGTGACGGTCGAGGGACATCGCCGGCAGTCGCTGCGCGAGGAAATCGCCAATAGCGTCAGCCACGGACTCGGTTTCGTGGCGGCACTGGTTGCGTTGCCCTTTCTCGTCCTTGGCGCGCTGCGGCACGGCCCCGCGGCGGTCGTCGGGGCCGCGGTGTTTGGGGCGACGATGATTCTGCTGTACCTGACCTCGACCATCTACCACGCGATCGCCCGCGACCGGGCCAAGCGGGTGGCTCGGATTCTCGATCACGGCGCCATCTACCTGCTCATCGCCGGCACGTATACGCCGTTCACGCTCGGCGTCCTGCGCGGCCCGTGGGGATGGACGCTCTTCGGCATGATCTGGGCGCTCGCCGTTGCCGGCGTGGTGCTCAAGTCGACCGGCGGCATTCGCTTTCAACGGCTGTCTGTCGCGCTCTATCTCGCGATGGGATGGCTCGTGATCGTCGCCGTCCGGCCGCTCTGGCTGCACGTTCCCGGATGGGGCCTGTTCTGGCTGGCGGCCGGCGGCCTCGCGTACACGGCCGGCGTCGGATTCTACGTCGCACGGCGAATGCCATACGCGCACTTCGTCTGGCACCTCTTCGTCCTCGTCGGCACGGCGTGCCATTTCGTGGCCGTGTTCAACTACGCGGCGTGAACGCAGCGACGCCACATTCGGAGCCCGCCATCGACTCCACACGCGGTGCAAGGGAGCTCGCACGATGAATCGTCATTCGCTGATCGTCATGACGGCCGCAACGATCCTCGCCGGGTGCGGCACCAAGCCGGCGCAGACGGACGCCGGGCCAGCCACGTTCACCAAGGCCGACCTCGCCGTCTTTGCGCTGCTGCCGCAGCAGGTCGAGGTCGCAGGCCAAACGCTCTCCGAACCGAAGATCGCGCTCGGACGCGCCCTGTACTACGAGAACCTGCTCTCGCAAAGCCAGGATATCTCGTGCAACAGCTGCCATCCGCTGAACGCGTGGGGCGCCGATGGCCGCAAGGTCTCGCTCGGGCAGGCTGGCACGCCCGGTTCGCGCAATGCACCCACGGTGTACAACGCGGCGGGGCACATGGCGCAGTTCTGGGACGGACGCGCGGCCGACGTGGAAGCGCAGGCCAAGGGACCCATCCTGAACCCGGTCGAGATGGCCATGCCCGACACGGCCACGGTGCTCTCGCGCCTGCGCGGCGCTCCCGCCTATGTGGCGTCGTTCCGGTCGGCCTTCCCCGGTGAACGGCAGCCGATCACGTACGACAACGTGGGTCGCGCGATTGGTGCGTTCGAGCGCCGGCTCATGACCCCGGCGCGCTGGGACAAGTTCCTCGGTGGAGACAGCACCGCGCTATCGCCAGCCGAACGGCGGGGACTGCGCCTCTTCCTGAACACGGGATGCCAGGCGTGCCACGCGGGGGCGTTCGTCGGTGGCGACCGCTTCATGAAGGCCGGTCAGGCGATCGCCTGGTTCTCGCAGGCCGACAGCGGGCGCTATCAGGTGACCAAGGACGCCAAGGACCTATTCGTCTTCAAGGTGCCGTCGCTGCGGAACATCGAGAAGACCGGCCCGTATTTCCATGACGGCTCGGTGGCCAGTCTCGACGAGGCCGTGCGCCTGATGGCGCACCACCAGTTGGGCAAGGAGCTCGCACCCAATCAGGTGCAGTCCATCGTCACCTGGCTGGGTGCGCTCACCGGCGACCTGCCCACGCAGTACATCGGCTTTCCGCAGCGGCCCCAGTAGCGACTGCTGCCGCAGCAGGGCACCGAGGCAGGCTCGAGCCCGCCGCGGCGCCCACGGTGTATTCGCAAGCCGGTTGCACATCAAGCGGCGTGATGGAACCAACCGGCGGCGGTGGTAGGTTACATATACCATGCCCGCTCCCCGCATCCGCACGGTCGCCCGTGCGCTCCCACCGCATTACGTCGACCAGGAGACGCTGATTGCCGCGTTTCGCGACGAGTGGGCGGCGGGGCACTACAACGTCGAGCGACTCGAGGAACTGCACCGCGCGGTGGGTGTGGGTGGTCGCCACCTCGCGGTCCCCATCAGGGAGTACCGCGCGCTCACCACCTTTCGCGCGCGCAACGACGCGTGGATCGCCGCCGCGGTGGACCTCGGCGCGCAAGCGGCGCGCACCGCGCTCGACGACGCCGGGCTCGCGCCGGCCGACATCGATCACCTCTGCTTCGTCACGGTGACGGGGCTCGCGACCCCTTCAATAGATGCACGGCTGGTGAATCGGATGGGCTTCCGTGCCGATGTGACCCGCACGCCGATCTTCGGCCTCGGCTGCGTTGCCGGCGCGGCCGGCACCGCCCGGGTGAGCGACGTGCTGCGCGCGTGGCCGCGGCGGCGGGCGTTGCTGCTCGCCGTGGAGTTGTGCTCGCTGACGCTGCAGCGCGAGGACGTGTCGGTGGCAAACATCATCGCCAGCGGACTCTTCGGCGATGGCGCCGCCGCGTTGCTCATGGAAGGCGGCGAACTCCACGGCCCCGGGCCGGAGGTCGTGGCCACCGCATCGGTGTTCTATCCTGGTACCGAGCGCGTCATGGGATGGGACTTCGTGGACACGGGATTCAAGATCGTGCTCTCGGCCACCGTGCCGGACGTCGTGCGCGAGCACGCCCGCGCCGACGTCGATAGCTTCCTGCGCGCGCACGGCCTGGCGCGCGCCGACATCACCCACTGGGTGGCGCACACCGGCGGGCCGAAGGTGCTGACGGCGTTCGAGGAAGCACTCGAACTGCCGCCCGCCGCACTGCAGCGATCGTGGCGATCCCTGCGCGAGGTGGGCAATCTCTCGTCCGCTTCGGTGTTGTTCGTGCTCGGCGACCTGATGGCCAGCGGTGACGCACGCCCCAGCGATCTCGGGTTGATGCTGGCGATGGGGCCGGGATTCTGCGCCGAGCTGGTGCTGCTCCGATGGTAGGAAGCCTCGCACTCACGTTCGGCGTCGTGGCCGCCACGGCCGCGGAGCGTGCGGCCGAGTTGCGCCTCTCGCGGCGCAACGCCCGGTGGGCGATGGCGCACGGCGCCGTGGAATCGGGGCAGGGTCACTACGGCGCGATGATGGCGTTCCACTCGCTGTTCCTCGTTGCCTGCGTGGTGGAGCCGCTCCTGCATCCTCGGCGCGTCGGAACGTCCGTCGTCGCGGCCTGCCTCGCCGCGCTGGTTGGCGCGCAGGCGCTGCGCTGGTGGGCCATCCGCACCCTCGGGCCGCGGTGGAACACGCGCATCATCGTCTTCCCCGACGTCGAGCCGGTGACCACCGGGCCGTACCGCTGGTTGCGCCATCCCAACTACGTAGCCGTGATCGTCGAGATGCTGGCGCTCCCCCTGCTGGGCGGTGCCTGGATCACCGCGGCTGGCGCCTCGCTGGGCAACGCGCTGCTCCTGCGTGCGCGCATCGAGGCCGAGGAACGCGCGCTCGGCGCGCGCTGGACGCGGGTCTTTGCGGCGACGCCGCGCTTCGTGCCCAGAGAACCAAATGCCGACCCTTGAGGGCGACGTGCTCGAGGTCATCCGGCGCGTCTTCCGCTCCGAGTTCGAACATCCTGGCGTGGTGGACCTCGCGCACGACCTGCAGCGCGACCTGCACGTGGACTCGCTGAACGCCGTGGTGCTTGCCGTGGCGCTCGAGGACCACTTTCGCGTGCGGCTCGAGCCCGGAGATACCGTCGGCGTCGTCACGGTTGGCGACCTGGTGGCCCGCGTGGCCGAACGCGTGCGCGAAGCGCGTCCGGAGAGCGTGCCGTGATCGAGGGCCCTCCGCTTCCCGCGCTCGATGCCATCACCCTGAATGACGCTCTGGCCCGCGCGGCGACGAGCGCGCACGGCCTGGTGTTCGTCGACGCGCGCGAGCAGGAACAGTCGATGCCGTGGAGCGAAGTCCATGATCGTGCGCGACGGCTGGCGGGTGCGCTGGCCGAACGCGGCATCCGTCCGGGCGACCGCGTGGCCATGGTGCTGCCCACGGGTCCCGATTTCATGGACGCGTTCTTCGGCACGTTGCTGGCGGGAGCGGTGCCGGTGCCGCTGTATCCCCCCGTACGCCTCGGGCGCATGGACGAGTACGTGCGCGACACGGCGCGCATGCTCACCGTGGTGGGGGCCCGTATCCTCCTCTCCGATGCACGCACGAGGTTGCTGCTCGGCGGCGCCGTGGCTCTTGCCCGGCCGGCGCTGGGATGCCCGACGGTGGCCGAGTTGCGCCATGGCGCGGTCGCGCACGAAGCGCCGGTCGATGGCGAGGCGCTGGCGCTGATCCAGTTCTCGTCGGGCTCGACGGTCGATCCGAAACCGGTGGCCCTCACGCATCACGCGTTGCTGGCGCAAGTGGCCGCGTTGCGCATGCTGCTCCCGGTGCCGACCGGCTCGCCGGCGACGGGCGTCACCTGGCTGCCGCTCTATCACGACATGGGGCTCATCGGCTGCCTGCTCGAGGCGATGTACTATCCCGCCAGCCTGGTGCTCATTCCGCCCGACCAGTTTCTCGCGCGGCCGGCCCTCTGGCTGCGCGCGCTGTCGCGCCACCGGGGCGTCGTCTCGCCGGCCCCCAGCTTCGCGTACGGCCTCTGCGTGAAGCGCATTCGCGACGACGATCTCGCCGGCGTGGACCTCCGCCACTGGCGGTACGCGCTCAACGGCGCCGAGCCCGTGTCGGCCGAGGGACAACGACGCTTCGCCGCGCGCTTTGCACCGTTCGGTTTCCGCGCCGAGTCGCTGATGCCCGTGTACGGACTGTCGGAGTGCGCGCTGGCCGTGACGTTCACGGCGGCCGACGGCGCCAAGCGTGAGTGCGCGGTCGATGCGGGCGTACTGGCGGCGGCTGGCCGGGTATCGACCGGCGGATTGCGCATCGTGTCGGTGGGTTCGCCGGTACCCGGCGCCGCCGTCGACGTGTGCGATGACGACCGTGCCTCGCTCGGCGAGCGACGAGTGGGGCGCGTGTGGATTCGCGCGCCGTTCGTCATGCGCGAGTACTTCGGGCAAGCCGACGCGAGCGCGGCGGCGATTCGTGATGGGTGGCTCGACACGGGCGACCTCGGCTTCATCGATGGCGGCGAGCTGTTCATCACGGGGCGCGCCAAGGACGTGGTGATCATCCGCGGCGCCAACCATGCGCCGCAGTCGTTCGAGGGATGCCTTGAGGACGTGGAAGGACTGCGCACCGGGTGCGCCGTGGCGCTGGGCCACGTGCCGGCGGACGGAGGGGACGAGTCGCTGCTCATTCTTGCCGAGCGCGCCGGGGTGGCGGCGCCCGGCCTCGAGGCGCGCATCGTGGCCGCGATCGTCGAGGGCACGGGCATCGTGCCGCACACGGTGGTTGTGCTCGCGCCCGGCACGCTGCCGCGCACGAGCAGCGGCAAGCTGCGGCGCGGCGAGGCGCTGCGTCGCTTCCGTACCGGCGAACTCGCACCGGCGCCAGCCGCGAACGCGCTGCGAGTGGGCGCGCAGGTAATGAAGTCACTGGCTGCATTCGCGCGAACGCGGTTCCGGCACTGACGGTTGCCGGTGCGCCGGTCGATGTCATGCCAACCCGTGCTGTCTCGTCTCACTGGCTGCTGGTGGAACGACCTCGAATGCGGCATGCTTCGTTCATGATCCACATCGAACGCCATCGCACCGAGCACATCGGCTGGTTGCGCGCCGCCGTCCTCGGCGCCAACGACGGCCTGATTTCGACGAGCAGCCTCGTGGTCGGCGTGGCCGCCGCGCAGGCCGAACGCGCCCCCGTGCTTCTTGCCGCGACCGCCGGGCTGGTGGCCGGCGCGCTGTCGATGGCCGCGGGCGAGTACGTGTCGGTGAGTTCGCAGTCCGACACTGAAAATGCGGACCTGGCGCGCGAGCGCCATGAGCTGGCGACGATGCCGGAGCACGAACTGGCCGAGCTGGCCGGCATCTACGAGACGCGCGGCCTTACACCGGACCTCGCGCGGCAAGTGGCGCAGCAGCTCACGGCCAAGGATGCGCTGGCCGCGCACGCGCGCGACGAACTGGGGCTGCACGACCTCACGCGAGCCCGTCCCATCCAGGCGGCGCTGTCATCGGCGGCGGCGTTCGCGATCGGCGCCGCGCCGCCGCTGCTGCTGGTCATCTTCCTCTCCCACGCGATGCTGACGATGGCCGTGATGGGGGCATCGCTCCTGCTGCTGGTCGCGCTCGGCACGCTGGCCGCGCACCTCGGTGGCGCGCCCATGATGCGCGGCGCGGTGCGCGTCGCGTTCTGGGGCGTGGTGGCGATGGCCGCGACGGCGCTGGTGGGGCGGCTGTTTGGGGCGGTGGTGTAGCGCGCTCAGCTCGGAGTCGTTCGTGACGGTGCGCCAGACGATCGCTTCGCGAGTTATGCGCGGGCGTTGGCCAACTCACGCTTGCCAACAGGAGCGTCGGCAAGCGCTCGATCGAGCGTGACGGCCGAGCCGTCGAGTTCGACACGCTGGCGCAACTCCCGGATGGACAATCCCGATTGACGCCGCACCAGGCGGCGCAGTGTGGCGGAGTCGCTGAAGCCGAGGAAGGTGGCCAGCGTACCGACACGCACTTCGGGGTCTGCAAACGCCATGACCGCCACGGCGAAGCCTGCGCGGCGGACGAGAGCCCCGACGGAGCAGCGCGCTTGGCGCCAGCATAGGCGATGCAAGGATGAGCGGCTGAGGTCCAGCCGAAGCGCCAACTTCTTGGAGCAGGCCTGCGAGATGCCGGTAAGGAAGATCGCGTTGATGAGTCCCGAGGCCGTCGCCGGCGACGCGGACAGCAGGTGACGCCAAGCATCCACGGTGTGGGCCGCGAATGGGCGATGTCGGCTGAATATCTCGGTGGCGTGCTCCGCGTCGTCCGTGACGATCGCGGCGTCTGACGGCCCGGAACCTGCGCTCGAAGGTAATCCTGGCGCCGCGAATGGTTGGGCTGTCCTGCTGCCGGTCGAGGCGCCGGCGGACTGGATCAAGCGAGAACTCACGTCAACTCCAGGGTAGCGCATCGTCACGCGTGTTCGAGACGCGCCCGACTTCGAACGCCGCCTCGGCCGAAGTATACGGGCCGAGGCGGATCGCAGCTATCACCCTACGTTACTTGGCGCTCCAAATGGTGCGGTTGACACAAATTGGGGCTATGCCGGTGGAGCCCGGCAGGTTTACGCTAACTCCACGCACGCGAACCTTGGGGCGTACGCGTACCCTCGATGTGGTGAAGGCGTCCGCGGTGGGCGTCGTGGCCCCAGTTGCGTCTCACTCTGCCACTCAACCCTAGTACTACAGTTTCAAGTATGACAATTCGGTCGTCTGAGAGGTAACGACGACCGGAGCGAGGCGATGCGCGAGCAGCGACTGGCGGCAACGTGGGCGCGGGAGTTGGAGGACGTGGCGGCTCGC
>Ga0315268_10000195_pt1 | contig 71422 bp, 53 predicted proteins | sample C1_top_MG_FD_204535 | JGI IMG/M metagenome (GOLD analysis project Ga0315268, IMG submission 204535) | Sediment microbial communities from Yellowstone Lake, YNP, Wyoming, USA - C1_top | ecosystem: Environmental > Aquatic > Freshwater > Lake > Sediment | place: USA: Wyoming | collected 2017-08-01 | reverse complement strand
CACCCGCACCATGCGCTCGGAGAGCCCCAAAGCGCGCGCTACATCCACCGCCGCGATGCGCTCGCAGTCGGCAAACAGGCCGAGCACGATCCTGGCGCGGCGGTCGAGCTTGCGCAGCGCCTCCGGCACCGCGGGCGCACCCTGCTTCGCGACGCGACTCGCCTCCTTGCGGACAGCCTCGAACGTCTCGGCCAAGGTCGCGACGAAGTACTCTAGCCACAGCGTTAGGTCGCAAGCGGCTCGGCCCTCGTAATAGTTGTGGTGCGGATGAACGACCAACGCCCGGTAGTAGCCGGCCAAGTCCCGCGCGTGATGCTCCTCGAGCGAATAGAGCCCATTGAGCCCGTAGCCGCCGCGGTGCAGCAAGAAGGTCGCGAGCAAGCGGGCCGTGCGACCGTTGCCGTCAAAGTATGGATGGATCGTGACGAACTGATAGTGGGCCAAGGCCGCGACCACCGGGACCGGCACGCTCGCCTTCTCTGCCCCGCGAATCCACTGCACCAAGGCGGCCATCAGACCAGGAACATCCTTGGCTTCGGGCGGCAGGTACACAATGGCGCCGGACGCGGCGTCGCGAATCACGTTCTGCCCGTCGCGATATGGCGTCGGTCGCGCGCGGGGGCCAGCCTCGATGAGCGCGTGCAAGCGACGGATCGAGTCTTCGCTCACGTCGTTGCCGGTCGCTGCCCATTCCTCGACCCGCAGCAGCGCGTTCCAGTAGTTGCGGACCTCCCGCACGTCTCGCTCGCGGCCACGAAAACCAACCTTGGGCGCGTCGATGACCTGCTTCGCTTCCGCGAGGGTTAGGCGATTGCCCTCGATCCTCGTCGAGTAGTGCGTCGAACGCAGGTGCGCCTGTCGGCGCAGCTCGGTCTCGATCGTGGGCGGCAGAGCCAAGTGCTCGACATCGCGCTTAGCCGCTTCGATGGCCATGAGCAGCTTGGCGGCTCTTGGTGTGATCAAAAAGACCGGTGCCCAGGCCGGAGGCTTGATGGGCGCCGTCATGCGATCTTCCACCGCACAAAAAACAACTCCAACGCCGAAACCGTCAGCGCCAACTTCGCCTCGATCCCAGCAATGAGCCCGTCCCGCTGTCGCTCGACCTCGTCCTCCGCATCGAACAACGATCGTCGCTTCTGACCGCGCTGCGCCTCGAGCCCCTTGATCTGCTTCTGGCCCGCGAGCTTGTCCTCGAGCGACAGCGCCGCCGTCGCGGCCCGACGGGCATCCTTGATCGCGCGATCGAGCTCCTTGATCTCCCGCTCGAGCCCGAGCTTGAGGTCGTCGGCCCAACCTTCGAGCTTCTCCGCCTCCACCTCGAAGAACTTGGCGTTGCGTTGCGAGACCTGCTCCTGAACAGCACGGTGCTCGGCCTCGGCCACTGCGAGCAGTTGGCTTCTCGCGGTCACGACCGGCGGCGTGTCTTCCGTAAGCACCTCGACCACCCGGCCGGAAAGTGAAAGCAGCCGTCGTGCGGCCTCGGCGTCGAGCGCACAGCCGTCGTCCGTGGTCGCGGTCAGGATCAGATGGTCTTCGGCTTGATCGAGCGATTCGACCGTCAGCAAGCCGGCCGAAAGCCAGCCCGCCTTGCCCAAGAGCGGCTCGAGCACGCTGACCTTGCCATCGTGGCCACTGTAATCGAGCAGCAGCTCCGCCGTGGGTAACGCACGCCCTTTGGCCGCGCCAAGTACGGCCTGCGCCAGAGGGTGATTCAATCGGTAGAGGTGAGCTTCGCCCGAGCGCCGCGGCAGCTCGTACAAACCCACCGGGATGTCGCCCGCAAAAGGGCTGGCCGAAAGACGGAAAGACGAATCGTTGACAAACTCTGCGTGCGCCCGCAGCTCGTGACGCGTCAGATCCATGAGCAGTCGCTCAAAATGTCCGAGGTACGCCTTGGAATCGGCGTCGCGCACCTTGAGCTTCTCGCGCACCTCGTCGTCGAAGTTGTCGAAGAGCTGCTGGCGCGTGAGCGTCATGGCCAGGTTGATCTCGGCATCGAGCTCATGTTGCAGCTCGTCGAACGCGACCTGGATCTCGTCTGGCCGACGACAGCGTTGGTAAATGCCGGCGATTCGTTTCTCGAAGTCGACGCCCGATTCGATGGCGCCGAGGACTTCGTCGCTCGCCCCGAAGACGCCCTCGAAGAGCTGGAACTTCTGCGACAGCAACTCGAAGACGCGCTGATCGGCGGCGTTCGATTGGTTGAGGAAGTTGACGACCACGACATCGTGCGCCTGCCCGTAGCGATGCGCGCGGCCGATGCGCTGCTCGATGCGCTGCGGATTCCACGGCAGGTCGTAGTTCACCACGAGCGAGCAGAATTGGAGGTTGATGCCTTCAGCTCCGGCCTCCGTAGCGATGAGGATCTGGCCCTGCTCGCGAAAGTAGTCGACGAGGGCGGAGCGCATGTCGGCCGTGCGCGAGCCCGTGACGCGATCCGTGTCGCGATGTCGCTCGAGCCAGGCGGCGTAGATTTGCCGCGAGCGCTCGTCGTTGTTCGAGCCGTTGAAGAGAACGATGCCTTCGCCAAACGGACTATCGGCCAGCACCCGCAGCAGGTACGTCTGCGTGCGCCGCGACTCGGTGAAGATGATCGCCTTGCGCGCCGCCCCTAGCCTCTCGGCCTCTTTGAACGCGCGCTCGAGCGCCACGAGCAGAGCCTTGCCCTTGGCGTTGTGCTCGATCGACAGGGCCAGGCGCTTGAACTCATCGAGGTCGGCGATCTCGCTCGCGATCGCGGTACGGGACGCTTCCGACAGAACTTCTTGGGATGGCTCTTCGGACCACTCCTCCGCGGTCTCATGCAGGGCCTCGTAGTCGTCGTCGAGCTCGTCGCCGAGCGCACCTGCCGGCTCCTTTGCCTTGATTCGCGCTTGCAGGCGCTTGCTCATCGTCTCGAGCGCCCCGGCAATAGCGAACGTCGATGAAGCGAGGAGCTTGCGCAGCACCAAGGTCATCAGGGAGCGCTGGCTCGCCGGCAGCGCTTGCAGGTTGTCGCGCCGCAGGTAGTCGGAGACGAGGTGATAGAGGCGGTCCTCGCTCTCCTCGGGCGTAAACGGCTGAACGATGGGGAAGCGTTTGGTGAAAGAAACGTACGGCAGCACCTGGCGCCGCAAGGTGCGATGGCAGATCGGTCGCAGGCGCGCGCGTAGCGTCTTAAATACCTGCTCCTGGCTCAGATTAGTGAACTGCTGTTTGAAGCTCTCGAGGTCACCGAACGTATGCTCGTCGACGAAGCTCACGAGACCGAACAGCTCGAGGAGGGAGTTTTGCAGCGGCGTGGCCGTGAGTAGGAGCTTCGGCGCGTTCTTGAGTGCGACCTTGAGCGCATTGGCGATGACGTTCTGGGGCTTGTAGACATTGCGCAGGCGATGCGCCTCATCCATGACCACGAGATCCCACGCGACGCTGCTTACGTCGTCGGCCTTGGACCGCGCGAACTGGTACGAACAAATCACGAGATCGGATCCCTCGAACGGCCGCAGACGACCGCCTTTGACGGCCTCGTTGTAGGGCTTGGCTTCGAGGATGCGGCAAGGCAGGGAGAACTTCTCAGTGAGCTCCTGATACCACTGCTTGCGCAAGTTGGCCGGCGTGATGACGAGGATGCGCCGTTTGCGCTCGGCCCAGCGCTGCGACAGCACGAGGCCCGCCTCGATGGTCTTGCCGAGGCCGACCTCGTCGGCGAGGATTGCCCCCTTCGAGAGCGGCGACGCGAAGGCAAAGAGCGCCGCGTCAACCTGGTGCGGATTGAGGTCGACCTGGGCGTCTGCCAGAGCGCCGGCGATCTTCTCGACACTGTCGGACGCGCAGCGCTTCGTCAGTTCGTGCGCGAGGTACTTGGCATGGTAATCGGTCAGTTGCATCGCGCGGGCCCCGCTTCGATCATGTCTCCGGCGGTCCGTCCCGCGCAGGAAGACCTAACCGCGATCTCTACAGAGCGTCAACGGCGATTTCCACGATCACGACGCAATTCAACGAATGGCCGACGGCCGGCCCATGACCGACGTGCAGTCGAGTCGTTGCGTTGAACATGTTGACAACATGTAATGCATTGTGTATAACAATGTCATGCGTTCGCTATCGGTCCGGGAGTTACAACATCATTTGTCGGCATCATTGAAGGCAGTGGACCGGGGGGAAGAGATTGAAGTGACACATCGCGGGCGACCAGTGGCGCTCATCGTACCGATTCCCGCGGCCGGCGCCGACAGCGACTGGAGCGGCGCGAAGGAGCGCTTGCACCAGCATTTTCCAGGCCTCAGCCGCGGCAAGGCGGTCAGCGAAATCATCGACGAGGGGCGAGGTACACAGTGATCGCCTACTATGATACCGGCGTGCTGGTGAAGCTCTGGGTGCGGGAGGCGCTGAGTGACGAGGTAGCGGACTTTGTCACACGGCGTGGCCGGGCCGTACCGTTCACAGCGCTACACGAAATCGAGACCAAGAACGCGTTGCGCCTAAAGATCTTTCGCCGCGAAATGAATGCCGCCACGCTGGGCGATGCCATGACAATGATTGATGAAGATCGCACCCTGCGGCGACTCTTTGCCGCCGCGCCTTCCTGGACCGAAGTCTTCATGCGGGCGGAGCGACTGTCTGCGGACGTGACCCAGAAGACCGGCTGCCGCACGCTGGATCTTCTACACGTGGCCGCCGCCATGGTTTTGGGCTGCGACGAGTTCATTTCACTGGACCGACGCCAGCTCAAAGCGGCGAAGGCGGCAGGCTTGCGGGTGACGACGATCGAGTGAGCCGCCATGTCTCCGGCGGTCCGTCCCGCGCCGGAAGGCCTAACCGCGATCTGTACAGAGCGTCAACGACGATTTCCACGATCACGACGCAATTCAATGAATGGCCGCCGACGGCCCGATGACCAACGCGCCGCCGTGCAACGGCCATTTGACATTTGCGCAGCCGCGGTTTAGCACCTTGCCCATGCGTATCCGACTAGCTTTGGCTCCGCTCCTCGCGATGGCCACGCTCGCGCTGCTCCCGAGCCGCGCCGCCGCGCAGTACAAGAACAGCTCCTTTGGCCTCGATATCGGCGGCTGGATGATCACCAAGCCAACCGTCATCGATCCGGCGACCAAGACCGTCCTGACCGCCCTCGACAAACGCCCGCTGCGCCTCACCGGCGGAGTGCGTCTAGGCGGCGAGACCAACCTCAAGATCGACTCGGATCGCTTGTGGTTCACCGGCCGCGTCAACGCCGGGTTCCTCGGCTTCCCGAGCGGCGCGGTCGCCGGCACCCCCGAGCAACAATTCGACTATCAGGCGAACCAAACCCTCGGTACCATCTTCGCGGTCGAGGGCAGCATCGGGTTGCGCTACGTGTTTCTAACCAACCGCGTGCGGCCCTATCTGCAAGGCGCGCTCTCGTACGTGCGCCTGATGACCTTCGCGTCACAGGCGAGCGAAGACTGCGTCGACCAAACGCTGTGCGGCGGCACCGACACCAACCAAAGCGAGTACCTCCCCCACCCGAACGTCGGCCTCTTGCACATCCAGCCGGGCGTCGAGCTCTTGTGGGCGCGCGATATCGGCGTGAATCTATTTGTCGATCTGCAACGCTGGCTCATCTACAATGCCGCTGATAACAACGCCGTGGTGATTGGCGTCGGCCTGGTGTTCTTCACCTGAAGAACGCCGGGGAACCCGAAGAAAAGGAACCTCCTCATGCGCGATGCTCTTATCTTGCTCTGCCTAGGCTCGACGCTCACCGCGTGCACCTACACTGACTCGGGGTCGGGCACGAAGACCCTGCTCGCAATCGTACGTGGCAACTATCGGCCTGATCACGGACGGCTCGACTTCAACGTCGAACTGTCACGCAACAGCCTGCCATCGCCGGCCGCGGTCATCACGCTCGTCGACTCCGACAGCAAAGAGGCCGTCACGCTCCAAGACCAGGGCAGCAACAACCGACGCACCGAGTATCAAGGCGAGCTGGCCGGCTATCACCGTCGACTCGAGCTCAAGATCACGAGCACCGACGGTTCGCTCGACGCCAAGCTCGAAGGCCCGGGCCCACACGTGGTCATCGAGCCGCTCAACCAAGCCCAAGTAAGCCGCGCCGATGTCGGCAGCAACCTCACTATCGCCTGGCGCGTCGAGGACGGCGTGCGGGCCGACGCGGTCGACATCGAAAACGAGTGGGGCGCCGCTATCCACTTGAGCGAAGACACCGGCAAGGCCGAGACGAGCGCGGCTGCGATCCGTCCCGGACCAACCTCGTTCAACGTAGCGCGCACGAACAATGTCGAGCTTGGCGGCGGCGCCCCGGGCTCGCAGTTCTCCATCTCCTACGAGGTTCGCAGCCACTTCACCATAAACTAGCGCGATGCGACGACCGGACGGGCATTGGGGGCCCACGGGCGACTAGCTGCGCGAGTCACTTGCTGACCGCGATCTTGCCCTTGCGCAGATCGGCCTGCACGACGACGGTCACGGCCGGCGGCACGTCGACCTCGAGCGACAGCGACTTGCGCTTACCCGCCACATCGACGCGGTGACGCCCTGGCGCCAAGCGCTTGCTGCGCCATTCGGCCTTGTCGAGCTTGGTGCCATCCACGCTCACCGAGACCTGCGCACCCCGTAACACGCGCACCTGCAAGAAGCCCGGGCGCGCGGACGGATCGCTGACGGCAGCCGCAGCGGCGGGCAGGGCCGCGACCGGAACACCGGTCCCGGGCGCAGCACTCGGGGCAGCCGCCGCCGCCACGTCGGTTGCGCCAGCCGTCGCCGCCCCTGATGGCCCAGCCCCAGCCGTCGCCGCACCAGGCGCCGCCGTCACGCCGCTGCGTGCGCCCTTGCCGCCACCCTCGCCAAGCGGATTGCGCGCCGGGGCCAGCCCGTCAGTCGCCGCGCTTTGCGGCACGAGGTACAATCGATAGCCCACGCCAGCCCCACCGACCGCAAGGAGCAAGACGAGCACCGCGAGCACGACGCGCCACGCCCGCCCGCTACGCGCCACACCGCCGTCGAACTGCCCGACATCACGGGCACGCTCCTCGGGAGGCCTCGCCCCCGCGACTGCCGCCGCGGCCTCGACTCGCGCCTGCTTGGCCGCCGTCTTGAGCTTGGCCACATTGAAGACGCCGCTGATGCTCATGGCCTCGCTGTTCTCAGGATCGATGGTCTGCAGACGCGACTGCAGGCGCCGCACAGCCGGACCGTCCTTATCCTTGACGGCGACCTTGAGCCGCTCGACCAAGCGATTGGCGCCGCGCCGCGCCGCCGCCTGCGTATAAGCGGCCGCGTCGCGCACGTAGTCGCGCAGATCGTCGCGCAGGTCGGTGACACCGTTGGCATCGAGGACGGACTTCAAAGCCTGGCGCATCTCGTCCGCCGACTGGTAGCGCTTCTTCGGCTTGGCATCGAGGCAGCGCGCGAGCACGTCACGCAAGTCATCAGAGAGGTCGGCGATGTAGGCGCGCGGATCAACGAGCTTGCCGTTCAAGATGGCGCGGTGCATCTCAACCGGCGAGTTGCCCTCGTAGGGCATGTGCCCGGTGAGCACGTTGTAGAGCAAGGCACCGAGTGCGAAGATGTCGGTGTAGGCGCCGAGCTGCTTGCTCATCAGGAGCTCAGGCGCCATGAAACCCGGCGTGCCGATGACCTCGGTGCTCGCGCCAAAACCCTCGACGGCGCTGTCTTGCCGGACGGCCTTGACCACACCGAAGTCCGTGAGCACGACGCGCGCGTTGGCGTCGATGAAGACATTCTCGGGCTTCAAGTCGCGATGAATGATGCCCGCCTCGTGCGCCACGGCGAGCGCGAGGCACAGCTCGTTGCCGACCGCCGCGACGATAGTCTCGGGCATTGGCCCCTTGGCCTGAAGGATATTGAATAGATCGCGCCCCTCGAGCTTCTCCATCACGTAGTAGAGGTGCTCGGACTCCATGCCGGAGTAGTCGTAGATCTCGACGATGTTCGGGTGGCGCAAGGCGGCGATGGCGCACACCTCGCGGTGAAAGCGCTCGCGCCCCTTTTCACCTCCGGCGTACGCGTGCGCGACGACCTTGACGGCCACGTCGCGCCGCAGCTTCGGATCCCAGGCGCGGTACACAGCGCCCATCGCCCCTTTGCCAAGGACGTCCAAGATCTCGTAGCGGTCGATGCGTTTATTGTCGGGCACGGCGGCGAGTGTACCGTGCCAGGGCGAGTAGACCCAAGGGCAAAGCTGCCGCCGAGCTACGGAGCGAAGAGGGTAGGCGAAAGTCGCAAGGCGGCACCGAGCGCTGCGGCGCCGTGCCGCACGTCGACCGCGATGTCCACGACCCACAAGGGAGGACCTTGCCACAGGGGCGCGAGCTTCACGGCGTCCTTGGCAGTGACCACGACGGCAGCGGCACGGCTCGCCGCCGCGAGCGCGGCAAGGCGTCGCACGTCGGCCGGCGAATAGGCGTGATGGTCAGCGAGCGACACGAAGCTCGCCACCTCAGCCCCCGCCGCTGCGAGCGTCCGCGCGAAGCCCATCGGGTGGGCGATCCCGGCCGCACCGACGACACGCACGCCAGCGAGCACTCGTGGCTCGCCGGTCAGGTCGCGCGCCCCGAGCAGCCGCTCGTGGCTCAAGACCAAAATGGCGCTTCGCGCGTAGCGCTCGAGCAAGGCAGAGGCCGCCGCGAGACGTGCCGCCGCCGTCTCCTCGGCGCAGGCATCACGAAAATGTAGCCAGACGATATGGGCGCGCGCGAGGCTCGAAGGCGGCTCCCGCAGCGTCCCCCACGGCAGGAGGTGCCCGTTGCCGAGCGGGCGCTCGCCACGCAAGACGACAATGTCGATGTCCCGTCCGAGGTAGCGATGGGCAAAGCCGTCATCGAGCACGAGCACGTCGCAGCCCTTGCCCGCAAGCGCCGCGGCGCCGCGCGCGCGCTCGGCGCAGGCGGCGATAGGCACGTCGAGCCCGCTCGCGACGAGCATGCTCGGCTCGTCACCGACCTCGCTGGCACGCGCCGCTTGGCCGAGGGCGCGCAGCGCCAGACCGTGCGTCGCCCGACCATAGCCGCGCGTCAGCAGGCCCGGGCGGCGCCCGCCGGCCAAAAAAGCACCGAGCAACAAGCCGGTCACCGGTGTCTTGCCGGTGCCCCCCGCCTCGAGACCGCCGACCGCCACGGTGAAGCAGGGCGGCACCCGGCTCGCGAGGAGTCCGCGGTTGAACGCGAACCTGCGCAACAGCACTGCCGCCGCATAGGCCGGCACGAAGGGCGCCCCCCACCACCCGGGACGCAACAGCGGTCGCGACACCTGCATCACGGCGACGCAAGCGAGGCCATGGCCACACGCGCCTTGTCGAGCAGCGCCTGCGCGTGGCGGCGCTTGGCGGGATCGTGCTCCTCGGCGGCCTCGAGCATCGCCGTGAGCGCATCGACGAGCAGCGTGAGGCCCTCGGCCGCCCGCCGCACGCTCTGCGCGACCGGGCTCCCCGTGCCGAGGCGGCGACTGTCGGCGACCAAGCGGTCGCGCATCTTGCGGGTCGAGCGCAGGAGAAACTGCGCCAGCTCCGCCTCGAGCGCGACCAACCTGACAATCGTGGCCGTCCGTATCGCCTCCGGATCCTCACCGCGCGCCTTGGCGTCGTTGTAGTCGAGCGCCACACGAATGATAGCCGAGCGCACGCGGTCGGCCTCGGGCGAGCCTGTCTGCGCGAAGCCGTCGAGCAGGCGCACGAGGTAGTCAGCGAGCGCCTGCGGGTCGCGCGGCGCGGCGCCAGGCTCCGCCTCGGAGGACAGAGCGGCGCGCGCCGGACGGCCCATGGGTCGACGGGAGCCCGTCGCCGCCGAGCCGGCGCCACCGCCGGGCCGAGAGCCTGATCTATGCGTCGCCACGCCTGCCTCCTAGCGTCTGCGCCGTAGAGTACGACGCCGGAGCGGCCGCGTCAAAAACCGGTCCGTCGGCCTCACACCGCGCGGCGGAGGAGAGTCAAATGGCCACTTCGGCCGGCACGATGAGCTTCGGTTCAACCTTGGCGGCCGCAGGCGTCGCGCCACCCACGACCTCGCTGTCGGCGCGACCTTGTGGCGCTGCGACGTCGTGTTTGCCACCGAACAAGCCGCTCACGGCGTTCCACGAGCCTTCGGCGGCGCGGCGGAAGGGGTTGCGAATATCGGCGCCGTCGAAGATTTCGTTGACGCCCCCGGTGAGCTGCGACTCGTCCCACCACAGATTGAAGGCCGAGTTGGCGATGGCTCCAGCGGGCGGGAAGAAGCAGCCGGCGAGATCGCCGAGCGCCCGCAATCCCTCTTTGGTCCAATCGATGTGCTGGCCTTGCACGAGGGCCACGATGATGCGCAGCACACGCACGATGAGCGCGGCCAGGTTGGCGAAGGGCGTCAGGAAGCGCGACGCGAACTCGGCGATCTCCATCAGGGCGCGCGCCACGCTCTTGAGGAACCCAGGCTCGGTCGCCTCGCGGGCAGCCGCGGCCTCGGCTGCGGCGCGGGCCTTCTCCTCCTCGCGTTGCTTGGTCGCTTGCTCGACGTCGCTCCTCTTCAGAGTCCCAACCTGCGAGCGCAGCGCGTCGACTTGCTTGCGCAGCTCATCAACCTCGGAGCTGCTCTGCGGGCCCGTGCGTCGCTCGACTCGGTCGGTGCCGAGTTCGAGCGCGGCCGGCTGCACGGTCGTTGTCGCGGGGTTGACCGGCGCGCCCGTAACAACGCCTGCGGCCGCCGGGTCTTTTGGCGCCTGCTTGGCGAGCGCGGCGAACATGGCCAAGACAGCGGCGTCGGGCTTGTCGACCGCGACCCACTTCTTGCCGTCGGCGCGAAAGGCCGAGCCATCGCCGCCGACGTTCCACACCTTGCCGCCGAGCGTGAAGTCGATGGTCGCGTCGCGGTTGTAGACGACGTAGTCGTCATCAGTGATGCGGGCGCCGGCGCGCAGGGGATTGGCGACGCGAACGCCGTCGTCGCTGGCAGCGGTGCTGGCGGCCGCGGTGGCTACGATCTGCGAAACGCCCGAAACGTTCTTGATTTCCGCCATGACTCGAACCCCAATCAAAGGCCCTCTCGGCCCGACGCACGCGACTCATTACACCTACGTCTCTAGTTATCGCCCACTGTATCTCGAGGTTGCGCGAAACGCCCGGACGCCTACTCGGCCGTCGCAAGCACGCGAAAGCTCGCGAGCTTCGCCGGCGCCCCAGCCGGGTAAACGACCTTATGACCGCTTCTCTCAACGAGCGCGAGAAAGAAGTAGAACGCCGTGCCCGCCGGTCGCCCGGGGAGCGAGAGTTGCCAGCGCTCACTGCCGTCGCGCGTCTCGACGAGCGTCCCCACGAGGTCGCGCGTGCTCGTCGCTTCGGGCGTGGCGAGCAGGTGCACCGTAAACTCCTTGCTGCCCGCTGGCGCCACGACCCAGGCCTCGATGAGGTACGGCCCGGCCGTATCGTACGTATCGGTCGGCAAGAGCACCGAGACGAAGCGCGGCTCCTCGCCGCAGCCGAGGCACACGAGCGCGGTCACCGCCGCGGCTACCTCGAGCACCAAGGGCGCTCGCACCCTCACCCCGCGAGCTGCGTTCATACGCCCGCGAGCGTACGAGCGCCGCCGAGAAAGCACAAGCCGCGACGCATAAATCGGCTTTGCCAACCTCGCGAGAAGACGATAGCCTCACAACCCTCACCCATCTCTACGAGGCGACCGTGAAGCTCAAAGCCGTCAGCGCCAAGATCAAACAGTTCGCGCCGGTGCTCATCGCGCTCGGCATCGCTCTCTTGTTCGCCATGTCGCAGGTGATCATCGAGACCGGCTACTACGAGTTTGGCCCGCTGTCGAAGAAGGGCCTCATCCACATGCTCGACTTGAAGTCACTCGACTTGAAGTTCGCGAGCCGCAAGATGCAGCCGCTGCCCGAGCCGAAGGTGATCATCGCCGCGATTGACGAGCGCGGCGTCGAACGCTTTGGCCTGTGGCCCTGGAGCCGCCGCGTCATTGGTGACTTCATTCGCAAGACGAGCGAGGGCGGCGCCAAGGTCATCGGCTTCGATGCCGTGTTCAGCGACGAAGATAAGAACTCTTCCTACACGACCATCAAGCGCTTCGTGAACGCGTTCGACGAAGTCGGGCTGCGGCCCGGCTCGCCGGTCGCCGCCAAGCTCGAGGCCGAGGTGAAGGCGAGCGAGACCGCCATCGCTGACGCGCGCAAAGACGTGCAAGCACTGCGCGGCCCCGCCGCCACGGCCGCCCGCAAGGCGCTCGCGGCGCAGGAGCAAACGCTCAACCGCGCCAAGAGCACGCTCGCCGACTTTCAAAAACGTTCGCTCGACATCTACGAGGCGATGCGCAAGGAGGTCGCCGCCGTCTCGCCCGACGAGGCGCTCGCCGCGGCCGTTGCTTCCTCGCCGCAGACCGTGCTCGGCTACTTCAACTTCTACAACGAACACGAGCTCGTCGGCGTGAGCGTCGCCGAAGCGCGCAAGAACATCGACCTGCTCGCGCCGGTCGGCATCAGCGACGTCTTCGTCGAGGACGAGCTCGACGACGGCGCGGGGCACGTCTTTCCGGTGATGAAGCCCGTCGAGGGCGTCGACATGCGCAACATGCAGATCACGCCCATCGTCGGCGCCCGCACGAATCTGCCGAAGCTGTCGAAGAACGCCAAGTACTTTGGCTACTTCAACGCCGTGCCCGACCCCGACGGTCCGTTGCGCCGCGTGCGCATGTTCAACAAGTTCGACAACAAGCTCTACCCGTCGCTGTCGCTGATGGCCGCGGCGCGCTACTTCAACACCGAGATCCGGCCCCTCAACGGCATCATCCAGCCCGGCGTCACGCTCGAGGGCATCGGCTCGCTCAACCCGGCGAGCAGCGTCCCCATCCCGACGAACCAGCAGGGTCACCTGCTGCTCAACTACTACAAGAACCCGCCCGACTATTTCCCAACCTACTCGGTCGCCGACTTCATCGACGGCACGCTCAAGCCCGAGGTCTACAAAGACAAGGTGGTGCTCTTCGGCATGACCGCCATCGGCCTGTTCGACCAGCGCGCGACGCCCTTCTCGGCGACGACGCCGGGCGTCTACGTCCACGCCGTGGCCGTCCAAAACATGATCGACGGCCTGTACTTGCAGCGCTGGGTCGGCTTGGCGCTCGTCGAGGCGATGGTCTACATCCTCATCGGCCTGTTGATGGGCCTCGTGCTGCCGCGCTTGCCGGCCTGGGCCGGCATCCTCGTGACCTTCGCGCTCATCGGCGCCTTGTACTTCGTCGACGTCACGTTCATGTTCCCGCGCGGCACCTGGATGCTCAACGTGCTGCCGGCGATTCAGTGTATGGTCACCTTCCTCGGCATCACGCTGTACGGATTCCTGACCGAGGGCCGCGAGAAGCGCATGATCCGCAAGGCCTTCCAGTTCTACCTGACCAAGAGCGTCGTCGACGAGGTGCTCAAGGACCCGACCAAGCTCAAGCTCGGTGGCGACAAGCGCGTCTGCACGGTCATGTTCTCGGACGTGCGCGGCTTTACGACCATCAGCGAGCGCTTGTCGCCCGAAGCACTCGTCTCGCTCTTGAACTCGTACCTCACGCCGATGACCGACATCGTCTACAAGTACGACGGCACGCTCGACAAATACATCGGCGACGCCATCATGGCCATCTTCGGCGCGCCGGTGAGCTACGACGACCATGCGTCGCGCGCCTGCAAGGTGGGCCTCGAGATGATGGAGAGCCTGCATGCCATGCAACCCGGGTGGCGCGAGCAGGGCCTGCCGGAGATCGACATCGGCATCGGCCTCAACAGCGGTCCGATGTCGGCCGGCAACATGGGCTCGGCGCAGCGCTTCGACTACACGGTCATGGGCGACAACGTGAACCTCGCCTCGCGGCTCGAGGGCATCAACAAGAGTTACGGCACCAACATCATCATCAGCGAGTCAACGTTCGAGGCCGCAAAGCAGGACATCTACGGCCGCGAGATGGATCTCGTGCGCGTCAAGGGCAAGAAGGAGCCGGTGAAGATCTACGAGTTGCTCGGGCTCGGCACCCCGGCGCAAGCGCACGCGGATCTGATGGGTGAGTTTCACCGTGCCGTCGCGCTGTACCGCGGCCAGAAGTGGGACGACGCGGTGGCGCTCTTCGAGACCGTGCGCACGAAGCTCAAGCCGAACGACTACGCCTCGGGAATGTACATCGACCGCTGCAACGCCATGAAGCAAAAGCCGCCGGCCGCAGACTGGGACGGCGTCTATATCTTCACTACGAAGTAGCTTTGCCGAATGCCTGACGCCCCCCCCCCAACGGGATGTTTTGACAGTCAACAGCGGCTCTGCTAGGACCTCTGCCCATGTCTGAAGACAAGCTCTACGAGCGCTTTGGCCGCGAGTTCCCGCGTGGCCACGTGTTGTTCACCGACGGCGAATCCGGCAAGGAGATGTTCGTCCTGCAGGCCGGCAAGGTGCGCATCTCGAAGATGGTGCGCGGCGCCGAAACAACGCTCGTGGTGCTTGGACCGGGCGCCTTCTTCGGCGAGATGTCGATCCTCAACAACAAGCCGCGCTCCGCAACCGCCACGGTCGAAGAAGACTCGAAGCTGTTGGTCATCGACCCAAAGACCTTCGAAGCCATGGTGCGCGGCAACGCCGAAATCGCCATCCGGCTCATCAAGACCCTCGCGCAGCGCCTGCAAGACGCCGACGAGCAGATCGAAAATCTACTGCTCAAAGATCACAACTCGCGCGTCGTGCACTTCCTCTGCCACGCCACCAAGAAGGGCACGCAGCAGGCCGACGGCGTACTCGTGACCATGAACGTCAAAGACGTGGCGGGCAAGATCGGTCTCGAGCTCGACTCGGTCAACGACGTGCTCAACAAGCTCATCCGCTCGAAGCTCGTGCGCATCGTCGAGAACGGCCTCGTGATTCAAGAGGTGCCGAAGCTGCGCGAGTTCCTCGAGTTCCTCGAGATGAAAGAGAAGTTCGGCGACGTCTAGCCGTCGCGCGACCGCGTCGCCATGGACGCTTACTCGGCCACGCTCGCTCGCCTCTACGGCCGCACCAACGAGGGCATCAAGCTCGGGCTCGAGACCACGCGCGAGCTCTTACGGGCGCTAGGCCATCCCGACGCTGCCATGCAGCACGTGGTCGTCGCGGGCACCAACGGCAAGGGCTCGACGAGCACGCTCATGGCGACGGCGCTGCGTGACGCTGGGCACCGCGTCGGCCACTTCACCTCACCGCACCTGTTGCGCTTCACCGAGCGCATCACGATTGACGGCCAAGAGCTGTCGCGCGCCGCGGTCGTCGACCTCGCCGCTCGGATCGAGGCGGCGAGCGTCGCGTGCACGAGGCCGCCCACGTTCTTCGAGATCGTGACGGCCATGGCTCTCGTGGCGTTTGCCGAGGCGAAGGTCACGCTCGCCGTGCTCGAGGTCGGCATGGGCGGCCGCCTCGATGCGACCAACGCTGTCGCCAAGCGCCAGAGCGTCATCACCGCCATCGACCTCGACCACCAACGCTACCTCGGCGACACCCTCGCCGCCATCGCCGCCGAGAAGGCGGGCATCATCGAGGCCCGTGTGCCCGTCGTCACCGGCCGGCAACACGACGAAGCCCTAGCGGTGCTCGAACGCGCAGCCGCCCTCTGCCACGCGCCGCTCGTGCGTGCGCCCGAGCTGTCGTTCGCGTCGGGCGTAGCCGTACTCCCGGCAAACGACACGCGCGCCGAGCTGCGCTTTGCGGCGATCCCGCAGGGCTCCTATCAGCGCGACAACCTGGCCCTCGCCGCGACGGCCCTCTCGCTGCTCGATGCGACGGGGCTCGCCTGCCCACCTGCGGCCATCATTCTGGCGGCGCGTGACTTCGTTTGGCCGGGGCGCTACCAGTGGCTGCGCGGCGGCGCGAGCGCGCGCACCGACGTGCTCGTCGACGGTGCCCACAACCCGGCTGGCATCACGGCGCTACTCGCCGCGCTCGCCGACGACGTTCGCGTCGGCCCGACGCGAGCGCTGCATGTCGTGACGACCGTGCTCGCCGACCGGCCGGCCGAGCAGATGCTAAAGCCGGTCGCCCGGCGCGCCACCACCTTGCAGCTCGTGCCCGTACGCTCGCCGCGCTCGCGCTCAGCGCCAGAGCTCGCCACCTTGGCCGCGTCCTACGATGCGCAGGGCACGGCGGCCGCCTCCTGCGCTGAGGCGCTCGCCAAGGCGATCGAACGCGCTCACGCCGACGGTGGCCTCGTGCTCGTCTGCGGCTCGCTGCTGCTCGTCGCCGACGCGCTCGCCGAGTTGACGGGTGCGCCGCGCGACCCGCCGGCCGACGGCTAAGCGACCGCTCGTTTGGTCGACGACGCGCCGGAAATTTTGGCGGTCGAAGGGCGAATGCTACGCTCGGCCCATGTCCGACCCACGGCACCGCCTGCCCTTCGCGCTCCCGCTCGTCGCCATCCTCATCTCGGCGGCGTTTGCCAACCTGCTCGACAACGTCGCCCGCGCCGAAGGCCCAGGCGCAGACACCGAAGTGCGCGTGATGAACTGGGTCGGCTTTCAGCAGATGCAAGAGGCCTCGCGCGTCTTCGTGCGCACGAGCGACACGGTGAACTATCGCGTCGATACCTCACGCGAGGGCGTCGTCGTGCTCGTGCTCGAGAACACACGCGTGCCCTTGCGCAACAACACGCGCATGCTCGACACGCACTTCTTCGACGGCCCCGTGCTCTACATTCAGCCGAAGATCATCGAGGACACGTCGCCGAGCGTGCGCATCGAGATTCACCTGCGCAAGAAGGTCGCATTCAAAGAGACCAAGAGCGAGAACACGCTGGCGCTCGACTTCGAACGTAGCTAGAACTCCGTGCGCCGCCCATGCGCACGCCTCGCTCTACTCTCGCCTGCCGCGTGCCGCGCGTGTCGCGTCTCCTGCCGCTGACGCTGTCGCTATGGCTCGGCGCCGCGGTGCCATCGCTTGCGCTCGCGCAGGGCCTGCCGAGTGTCGCCGGCGATAGCACCTGCAAGAACCTCGTCCTCAACGCCCACACGCTCGACTGTCAGGACGATGTCTGCACGCTTACGGGCGAAGCTACCGTGTGGTGCGACACCTTGCGCTTGTGGGCCGACACCATCCACCTCCAACTCACGCCCGAGCGCGAGTTCGCGGGCGCTGTGGCCGTCGGCAACGTCCTGTTGGTCGATGGCAATCGCCTCGTCACGTGCAATCGCCTGACCCTCGGCGCCGACCGCATCCAAGGCCGCATCGAAGACGCCGTCATCGAAGTCAAGAAGGGCAAGGCAACCATGCCGGTCTCGCTCGTGCCCACGGGCCGCAACCAGGCCGTGCTCACCGGCCACACCATCGACCGCCTGAGCACCGAGCGGCTGCACCTCGCCGACGCGAGCTTCACCTTGTGCGACTGCGAAGGGGGCGCGCCGTCGTGGAAGGTGACCTCGACGCGCATCGACGCCACGCTCAACGAGCGCGTGACCATCTACTGGCCGGTATTCCGCGTCAACGTCCCGTTCACCGACGTGATGCTCCCCATCCTGCCGCCGCTCGCGCCCCTGTCGTTGCCGCTCAAGAACCGCGCCGCGGGGCTATTGCCACCAGGCCTCGGCCTCGCTGGCCTTGGTTGGCCGACGCTCGACTTCCCGTTCTTCATTCCGCTTGGGCCCGCGTGGGATCTGACCCTGACGCCTGGCATCCGCATGGACTACAGCGAAGGCCATCGGCCAACGCCGCCCTCGACCTGGGGCGCCCCGCGCCTCGCGGCTCGCCTGCGCTACGCCCCCGTCGTCGGCACGAAGGGCGAGCTCAACGTGCGCGCGACCTTCGACCGCAAGCACGGCATGCTCTACGCCAAGGGCTTCGAAGTACCGCTCGCGGCCTTTCAAACCTGTGTAGCGGCGGGCATCAAGAGCCCGAAGGAATGCCGCGCCACGGATCCCCTATGGGGCCTGTCGAACCGCGTGCAGGTCACGTGGGACCATACTTCTGACTTGTCCGCGAACCTGCGTTTGCTGACGCAGGCTACTTGGGTAAGCGACGACATCTATCCCTCAGCGTTTGCCCTGCCCGAGCGCTTTCTCCCCTATCTACCCTCGCGCGCCGAGCTCGCCTGGCGCAGCCCCTCACTCGCCGGCCTCTTTACCGCCGATGTCTTTGAGCAGATGGGCAACACGCCGAGCGACTACCTCAACGTCGGCAGCGTCGTGCGCTCATGTCGCGGCAACGGAAAGCTCAACTGCCCAGAGAGCTACGCGCCGGCCCGTGGCCCCGGCCTGCGCCTCGTGCTGACGCCGACGACCCTTGGTGCGGGCGTGCTCGCTGACGGCGGTTTGTCGCTCATGCGCTTTGGCCCACTCGACGCGAGTGCGCCAGTCAACGAATCGCCCAGAGAGCTATCGAGCAACGCGACGGCCGGCGTGTCGTACGCCGATCGCCTCGGTCCGCTCGCCCTGGCAAGCCGCGCCGGCGTCGATTGGGTCGGCATGAGCGCGAGCGCCATCCAGGGTGACGCGGGCTACGCGCCGCGCACGCTCGGCGGGGCAATCGGCGTGCTCGCGGCCGACGTGACGGCACCCTTTGGCCGCGCGTTTACGGGCGGCTGGCAACACGTCGTGACGCCGCGACTCGCCTACCGATCGATCCCGTGGCGCCAAGGCGACGACTTCGACACTTTGTTCACGCCAAGCGGCGTGTATTCCGCGACCGATCTCGCAGAAGGCATCGCCGACGGCGCCGGCGTCATGCAGCCCCTCAGCGCCGCGCAGCTTTCGGCTACAGGTGCCCGGCTGTCGAGCTTCGACGAAGTGCTGCGGCGCAACGCCGTTTTCCATCAGGCCTTGCTCTCGGTGCAGCAGGATCTCAGCCTCGCCGGCCTTGGCCACGTCGCCGGGCTCGCGCTCACGCAACCCGTAGATGTCATGCTGCTCTCGGGCCGCCAAAGTAGCGCTCTGCCCGCTGGTGCGCAGGCGGCCACGCAACGCGCCCTGATGCCCACCCGTCTGAGCGTCGATGTCGCCTGGCCACGCGTCATGACCGCTGGCGCCGCTTCCGCGCTCTACGTGCCCACGGCCGCGGAGCGCCAGGCGCTGCCCGCCGCCGAGCGTCACACGATCGATATCCGAGAGCTCAGCGTGTGGGCCTCCGGCAGCTATCGCTCGCTCGCGAGCGCAGGGGTGACCTATACGCGCAATACGCCGCGCATGGGCCGCATCCACAGCATCTACGAACTCGAGGCGCAGCGCCTCATCGGCGGTGCGTGGGTGCACTCGATCACCTTCTCGGCCACGCTGCGCCTGCCGCCGCGCCTGTATCTCGCCTGGAGCTCCGCCTACGAGCTCTTTAGGCCGGGCGATCGCACGCACGCCGAGACAGTGGACGCGGCCACACCTGTGACCGGCCCCGCGATCGCGGACCCCAACGACGCCACTAAGGTGATTCTCATCCCGGCGCGCCAAGGCTTCCGCACGCACAGCGTCACGCTCGGCTACCACTCGCCATGCGACTGCTGGGACCTGAGCGTCATCGGCGTCATCCCCGACCCGGGGTACAACGCTTACGTGCGCACGTACTGGCCGAAGACACCGCTCGACCAGCTCCGCATTCAATTCACGTTTGCGCTCGCCGGCTACTCGATCGGCACGGGCAACTAACGAGCGGACGCGATTGCCTGTCGGTTGGCGTCGCCGTTCGTCTCAGAGGTCGATCACGACGACGCCGCGCTTCGGGCCGGGCTCGTTGTCATCCTCGCGCCGAGGCGGGCGCGCGGGCTCGTCAGGCTCGTCGATCGGGAGCCTGAGCACCGGACGCTCGGCGGCCGCGCGATCGCGCTCTTGCTTCTCGCGCTTGCGCAGCTCCTCGATGATGAAACTGTCCAGCATGACTTAGAAAGCTCCTCGCTGACCCTGGCCCCTCCCCTACTAACGGCACATCCGAGCAAGAAGTAAGCTCGAACGTATCGACATGCCGCCGGCGTACGCATACACGCGGCCGCCTTGGTGGAGTCCACCACACTGTTATCGTAGGATCCCGGTCGCGCTTCTGCAAGCGAATCTTTGCGCCCGCGCCGGCGTCGCGCCGCGCCGCGCCACGTTGGCCTTGACTCACGTCAAACGCGACCCATGCACCGCGCCCCGAAGCGCTCGAGCGTCTCAGGCAGCGTGATGCCGAGCAACCTGGCGCTTACGGATTTCGGGATGAGGCCACGCAGTCTCACCTCGAGCGCGTACGCGGCGCGAGTCTTGTCACCCTCACTCGCGAGACGCCAGCCGCCGTTGTTCTCGGCGATCATCTTGGCGCTCTCGAGCCGCCAGCTCACCTGCGCGGGCGGGTCCTCCTGCAGCCGCAAGGTGTAACTGACCCGCATGATGAGCTCCAGTTCGAAGCGCACGATGACCACGCCGTCCTGGCGCGACAAGACGCGCACCTCTTTCATATCGGGCAAGAACTCGGGGTAGCGCTCGTAGTCGGTGATGACCTTGTACACCCGATCAATGGGGGCATCGATGACGATGGTCTGCTCTGCGCGTGGCATCATGTGCTAATCGCCCGATTTGGGCGCCTCCTCGAGAATTCGCAACACTTGGGGGCGCTTGTGCAAGGCCGGCAGCTTGGCCAGGGCGCGCATCACATTGCGCATCGCGCCTTCGCTCGCGGCGTGCGTCAGCATCACCACCGGCACCGGCTGCGCGCGCTTGGCGCTGCGCTCGCGCTGCAACACGGTGGCGAGGCTCACGCCGTGCTCGCCGAGCACGCGCGCGATCGAAGCGAGCACGCCTGGCCGGTCGGCGGCGAGCACGCGCACGTAGTACGAGCTGCGCGCGAGCTCCGGCGCCAGCAAGCGCACGCCCGCGCGGTTGAGCTGCGCCGCGCCGCGACCCTTGATACCGGCGCGCCAGTTGCGCGCGGCCTCAATGAGATCGGAGACGACGGCGCTTCCCGTCGGCAAGCCGCCCGCTCCTTTGCCCTGATAAAGAGTCAGGCCGAGCGCGTCGCTCTCGACGGCGACGCAATTGTCGGCCCCCGGCACGGTCGACAGAGGATGTCGAGCCGGCACGAAGCACGGCCGCACGCTCGCATGCACGCCTCCCGCCTTGGCCGCCCGTTCCCCGATGGCGAGCAACTTGATGCGGTAGCCGAGCTCGGCCGCGTCGCGCAGGTTGTCGGGCGACAGCTCGGTGATCCCGGTCGTCGAGAGACGCTCGGGCCGCACCGCGAGACCGAAGGCGAGCTGCAAGAGGATGGCGAGTTTGTCGGCGGCATCGCGGCCGCTTACGTCGAGCGTCGGATCGGCCTCGGCAAAGCCGAGCGTTTGCGCCTCACGCAAGGCGTCGAGGTAGGGCAAGCCAACCTCCATGCGCGAGAGGATGAAGTTGGTGGTGCCATTCAAGATACCCATGATGCGGTTGACGCGATCGGCGGCGAGCCCTTCGCGCAAGGTGCGGATGATCGGCAGCCCGCCCGCCACCGCCGCCTCGAAGTAGATGTCGGTGCCATGACGCGCCGCGAGCTCGAAGAGGCGGGGACCGTCGTGCGCCAGCACCGCCTTGTTCGCCGTGACGACCGGCTTGCCGTGCGCGAGCGCCGCCTCGATGAGGGCTTGGGCGGGCTTGATGCCGCCCATCAGCTCGCACACGATATCGACGTCGCTCGCCGCTATGACCGCGCTCGGCTCCGAGGTAAGGGGGACGCGCGCCGCCGCCCGATCACGCTGCTTGCCGAGGTGTCGTACGCAGGCGCGCACGAGGCGCAGCTCGACGCCGCTGCGCTCGGCGATGAGCTTGCCGTGGCGCGCGAGGATCTCGGCGACGCCGCCCCCGACCGTACCGAGGCCGAGTAAACCGACGCGCACGAGCATCGGCCGTGACCGGAGCCGCGGCGGCGCCTTACGGCGGCGCGTCGCGACAGCAGGCGACGAGGACTTCTTGGCCATGGCTACAATCGCACTCCACAGCCAATGCACATCGTTCGCTCGGCCGGATTCGGCACGCCGCACGCGACGCAGCGCCGCACGTCGACCACCGTCGCGTCGTCATCGTCGGGAATGCGCGTATTGCCCAAGACCTCCTCGGTCGTCTCGAGACCCTCGAGGCGCGGCACGGGTGGCGCGGCGCGGGCGTCTTGCGCCCCGGCGAGGCGCGTCGTCTCGAGCGCTTCGATCTTCGGCACAGGCGCGGGCGCTTCGGCGACCTTGCCCCCGCAGACGCGGCAGGCGGGCTCACCGGGATTCGGCGCGGCGCAGTGCGGGCAACGGTTCATCGACCCGCATTCTACACGAGCCAGCCTGCCAAGCACGCACATAGTGCGAGCGCTAGTGCGCGCGTGCATAACGGGGATACGCCGTGACCATGAGATCGGCGCCGACCGGCACGAGCTCGAGCGCACCGAGCTGCACGGCGTCGCGCAAGAGCGCCGGACCGACGCCCCCGACCGAGCTAAGCGCCTCGGCTCCACCGATGATGAGCGGCGCGACGAAGGCATGCAGCTTGTGCACGAGGTGGGAATCGAACATGGCGCCGAGCAGCGTCGGTCCGCCTTCGACGAGTACGCTCAGCAACTCGCGCCGGCCGAGCTCATCGAGCAGGCACTCGAGATCGACGCGCCCACGCCGTTGCCGGCACACGAAGACCTCGGCGCCCGCTCGCACGAGGGCGCGGCGGCGCGTCTCGCTCGCGCGGCTCGTCGTCGCGATGAGCGTCGGCGCAGCCGAGCGGCGAGCGGCTTGCACGACCTTTGCCAACGGCGGCGTGCGCGCCAAGGTGTCGACAACGATACGCAAGGGATCGCGGCCACCGTCCAAGCGGCAGGTGAGCGCCGGATCATCGGCGAGCACGGTGCCGCTGCCGACCATGATGCCGTCACAGGCGTTGCGCAGCGCGTGACCAAAGGCGCGCGCCGGCTCGCCCGACACCCAGCGTGAGGCGCCGGTGCGCGTCGCGACGCGGCCATCGAGGCTCTGCGCCACTTTGGCGATGACGTAGGGTCGGTGCGCGACGATGAAGTGCGCGAAGGCCTCGTTGAGACGCAGGCAGGGCTCGCCCAGAACGCCAACCTGCACATCGATGCCGGCGCGAGTGAGGGCCCGCAGGCCGCGACCGTGCACGAGAGGGTTCGGGTCGCGCACGCCCACGAACACCCGCCGCACGCCCGCCGCGATGAGCGCTTGCGCGCAAGGGCCCGTGCGTCCGACGTGCGAGCACGGCTCGAGCGTCACGTAGGCATCGGCGCCACGCGCCCGCTCGCCGGCCGCAGCAAGCGCGACGACCTCAGCGTGCGCGAGGCCGGCTCTCGCGTGGTGCCCCGCGGCGATGATCCGACCATTCTTGACGATGACGCAGCCGACCATCGGGTTCGGTCGCGTGCGGCCACGACCGAGCTCGGCTTGCGCCAGCGCCTCGCGCATATAGTCTTCATGCGTCTTGCCGCGCGTTGCCATGCTGCTCCTCGCCGCTCGCGCCGGTGGTCACCCGACGCGACCGGTCACTTCGGGTCTTACCATTCGGGGGGTCGGGATACTATGTAGTCGTGACGATGACGCACGTGCGCTCATTCTTCCCCGACCCGAACACCGCCGACGACAGCGGTCTCGTAGCCGTCACAGCAAGACTCGACGCCGACCTCATCCTCGACGCCTACAGCCACGGCATCTTCCCCTGGAGCGAAGACCCGGTGCGCTGGTACTCGCCCGAGCCGCGCGCCGTGTTCCTGCGCGAGCGCGTGCGCCTGCCGCGTCGGCTCGCTCGCATCATGCGCCAGCAAGACTTGACGGTCACGCTCGACCAAGCCTTCCTCGAGGTCATTGAAGCCTGCGCGGCGGCGCACGTCGGCGACGGCGTGTGGATTACCTCGGGATTTATCGACGCCTACGGCGAGCTGCACCGACGCGGCTTTGCGCATAGCGTCGAGGTCTGGCAGCGCGACGAGCTCGTCGGCGGTCTCTACGGCCTGCAGCTTGGCGGCCTGTTCTCGGGCGAGTCGATGTTCTATCGCGTCCCGAACTCCTCGAAAGTAGCCTTCGCCCATCTCATCGGCCAACTCGACGCCATCGGCACCACGCTCATCGACTGCCAGGTTCCAAACGACCACACGGCCCGGCTCGGGGCCGTGTGCATCGCGCGCCGCGACTACCTCGCACGCCTCGAGGCCGCGCTGCCTGTGCGCTGCCGCTTCGCCGCGACCAAGTGGCCGAGCCGCCCACCGGCGCTGCCGACGCGCGTGGACAGCGGGCAGAGTGATCAAGGGGACGAGTGAACGAGGCCGGCAGCGACGCCGGCGCTACTGTAGGGACTCAGGCCATAGGCCATTGAGAAGAGCGTCACGCAAACGCACGAGCAGCGACTTGTCGACGTGGGTGAGGCGCAGGGTCTTGTGGCCCTGGGCATCGCCGACGACGTCGCGCGTGAAGACCTCGCGGTCAAATTGCTCGGTGAAGGCCTGATCTTCGACGACCGCGACGATCTCGCGATTAGAGACGAGCGCGACCTCGTCGAAATTGGCCGAACCGAACGTGCACACCGAGCCATCGACGGCCATCGCCTTCGTGTGCACGCGGTCGGGGTAGAGGTAGATCTGGACGCCGGCTGCGAGCAAACGACCGAAGCGGGTCTCGGCCGCAGCGCCGAGCACGCCATCGTGCGTACCGACGATGTAGCGCACGGTGACACCACGCTGCGCCGCGGCGACCAAGGAGTCGGCGATGTCATCGGCGAGCGGATAGGTGTTCTCGATGTCAATCTGCTTCTTGGCGTGGTCGATGAGCGCTAGATAGGCGGCGCGCACGTTGTGGTCACGACCGGGAGCATGCGTCACGAGGCGCAGGTTTGCGCCGGGCGCCACGAGGGCGAGAGCTCGGCTCGTCACCCTACTCGGGATGGAGGGCAGAGCGGGCGCTTTGTCTGCCTTCACGTCGCCCAACGCGAAAGGGGCACCCCCCGCGGCCTGCCAGGAGTCGGAAAAAGCGGCGAGCGCGTCCGCGACAGCCGGCCCGACGATGCGGCCGAGCACGTCATGGCGGCCGTGCGGCCCGCCTAGCGGTCCGAGAAAATCCTCGCCGGTGTTCATGCCACCGATGAGAGCGACCTGGGCATCGACGACGACGCACTTGCGATGATCACGATCTGGGCGCAGGTCATCGAGACCATCGATACGGTTGTAGGAACACACGGTGATCCCGGCCTCTTGCAAGCGCCTGAGGGTCGGGTTCGGGTGGAGCAAGAACTCGCGCGAGCCGAAGGAATCAACGACGACGCGCACCGCGACACCGCGCTGCTTGGCGGCGATGAGGTGGGCAGCGACCTCGGTCGCCGCCTCGTCGTGCGGCAGAAAGTTGTAGGTCTCGTAGCAGATCGATTTGCTCGCCGCGTCGAGCGTGCCGAGGAGCTGCGGCTTTGCCGCGTCGCCGTCGATGAACAGACTCACTGCGTTGCCGGGTGTAGCGCGGGCGCCCGACAGCTTATCGAGCACGCGCGTCAGCTCGACGGCCGGGTCGAGGGGCACCGGGGTACCGCCGAACGCGGCCGAGCGGGCGATGGCTTGCCCGAGGGCGCTCTGCACGTTGGCGACGAAGTCCGGCGCATACGTCGCGCTTAGGGCGCCCTCGAAGTCGGCAGGAAGATTGTCGTGGGCGGGCCGCACGTCGCGAATGAAGGCGGTGACCCCCTGGCGAGTGTAGGCCTGGGCGTCGCCATACTTGTCGTCACCGAGACCAAAGAGCGCGGCCGCGGGAAAGGTGCGCACGAGCTCACCGAGCACACCCGCCTTGTAAGCCCCCTGCGCCTGCGCTTGATGCTCGTTACCGGGCAGCAAGTCGGCGAGTCCGACGTGCGGTCGGGCCAAGAGCACGCCGGGCGGGAGCTGCGCCAAGAACTTGTCATTCTCGGCCGTCAAGCGCTCCGAGCCGGCCGAGAGGTAGACGATCGGCACGCCGAGCGCGGCGACCGCGCCGAGCAGCTCCTTCGCGCCGGCGATGGGCGGCTGCGTCCTGCCGGTCAGCAGGTCCTTGACGCTCGTGGCGCGCAAGGTGTCATCGATGTCGCAGACGAAGATCGGGCCATCGTAGGCCTGCGGCAGCGCGAGCACACGCACCGTGTCGGCCGTGGCGCCACGCGCCTCGACGCCGAGGTCGAGCAGACCACCGCGCTTGACGTCGAGCCCGCCCGCGCCGAGCGCCGCGAGCGGTAAGGATCCGGCGCCGTGGTGATCGGAGGAGACGCGAACGACTCGGCCCGAGGGCAGGTGAAACGCGAGCGTGCAGCGATCGTCGGCCGGCGCGAGGATGCGCACGAGCGAGTCGAAGACCGACGCCGGCGCGTTCATCTCGCGCCGCGTCGCGCCGGCGGCGTGGCCGGCAATCACCCGTCCGTCGTCGGCGAAGGCGACAAAGCCGTCGCGCCCTTGCACGAACGGTCGTTCGCGGCCGGAAGGCGACGCGCGAACGCGGCGTGCTTCGTCAGGGCGCCCGGAGGTGCCCACCGGGGCGAAGGCATCGACGGCTACGCTCGCGTCAACGCGCGCCGGCGCGGCAGCGGTGATTCGAACCGCAGCCGCCTCGGCTGCCGGAAGCGACGCGGACGCAGCGGGATCGATAAGCCAACGCGTGATGCCGGACAAAAAGCCCATGCTTGCCAACCTCGAGCGCCGAGCGCCGCCGCGATGAACCGCTGTCACGCTAGAGGCGCGCGGGTCAGCTGTCAAGCCGCCCAACCGTCGCCGCGCTCGACAACAACGGATGGGCGCCGTGCACCTCGCCGCCTATCTCGGCGACGGGGCGACCACGAGCGCACCCCATGGCTATCACGGCGGGCGCTCGGGCGGCGCCGGCCGCCCGGCCGACCTAGCGGTGGTCTCGCTGGCCCACCCCACGCAAGCGACGCTCCCACGCGGCCGCGCGTGATGATGCCGGCCGAGTGTACGCCGCGCAGCGAAGGCAAGGTGGAGAGCTGCGCGCCCCCGATGCCGCGAACAGTGCCGACCCATGTGACGCAGGTGTCCGGATCGGACACGTAGGCGCGTCTCCCACCCCGCCCGTAACTGTATGAAATAGTTAGCGTCCACAGCAAAGACGACCGCTCGGCACGGCGGATGCACTGATGGAGTCCCAGGTATCGACGCACACCGCGCCGATGCAGCGCGGGAGGTAGCCTCATGCAGACCACGACTTTAGCAGTCCATGTCGGCGAGCTGCTCGGCCTCGCCTGGAGCGTCTCGCCAACGCGCGCCGTGCTGGTGCTCCTGGTCGTGCTGGCGCTCGCCGGCTAACCCGCCCAGATGAAGTCGAGACTCGGAAAGAAGTCGTTCGAGCGCACATGCTCGTGCGTCGCGAGGTCGATGGCGCCGGTGTCGGAGTTCCAATAAGACGCACCGAGGACGAGCCGACTGCGCTCGCCGACACCGATGTCCACCCCGACGCCCGCCGCGAACGTGATGGGCGACGGCTGTGCACCGTGCAGGTAGACGTTGGCGGCGGCGCGCACGCGCACGCGCTCGCTGATGGACACGTCGTGGGTCACGCCGCAGCGAATTCGGTAGCGACTGAGCGCTGGCGCGAGCAGTACGTCGAGCGGCGCGGCGCTCTCGAGAGGCGTAGCGTCGTTGCGCGACAGCCCGAACCCGTACGCCGCGTCGAGACGCAGCGTCAGCACGCTATTTGCCGGTCCGAGGTGACTTGCGACTACCCCGGCGCGCGGCACCACGAACCAGCCGACGCGCCGCGCCGACTTGTCCCAGGTCGGGAACACGTAGCCCTGCGCAAGACGCATGGCCGGCGTCGGCAGGCTCGCACCGTACTCGCCCGCGAGCTGCCAGCCAAGCGCGACGCCATGCGCGACGCGCACGAGAAGATTCGGCGCGACCAAGAAGAGCAGCGGGTGGGCTTGGAGCTCGACGCCATCGCGCGCGGCGTACCGCAGCGGCGCGGCCACGCCGAGCGACCAATCGCCAGCACGTCCAACCGCAGCCGTATCGCGCGGCGCGAGGTCCGCCGCGTGACCCCAACCAAGCGGCGTCGTCACGCCCGCTACGGTCACGGCGACGACCACGAGCGTCAGGCGGCTCATGGCGCCACCGCCGCAACGTCCCAAGTCCCGATGACCGGGCAGTGGTCGGATAGCCCAATCGGCTCCTCTTGGATCCCCGAGTCGAAGCGCCGCTGCAACACGTCGGTCGAGCCGGGCCGCCACGCATCGGGCGGCCGCACGAAGAGATAGTCGAGGTGCCGGTTCCAAAAGCCCGGCTCGCCGTTGGCGCCGATCGTCCCCTCGCCAATGACGCTGTGCGTGTAGAATCGCTGCTGCTCGGCCTCGGTCGTGCCGTAGCGCGCGAGGTCAATCGCCTCGCGCAGCTCGCCATAGAACGGCAGCAGATCATCGGTGTGGTAGGGCGGTTGCGCGAACGCCGTGCCCAAAGCCGCTGGCGCCTCGTCGTTGAAGTCGGCGACCTTCACGGTACCTGGGGGCAGCGCGTTGAGATCGCCGCCGAGCAGGAAGGGCAAGGTCTCGGCGCGCACGAGCTCCAAGATCTGCGCTTGCTGACGGGCGTTGGTGCGATCCTGATCGTACGCCTCGGTGTGCACCGTGTAGACGGCGACGTGCCGGCCGCCAACTTCGAGCTCGGCGCGACCGACCGCCCGGTGCAGATAGAAGGCGCTTGTTACGGGGTCTTGATCCGTGCGATCGGCCTGCGCGATGCGCTCGCTCGCGACGATGGGGTAGCGCGAGAAGATGCAGTTGCCCATGTTCATGCGGCCGACGCCCTCGCTCGGCACGAAGCGACTCTGCCACGTCGGAGTGTAAGCGGCCCACTGCAGCGCCGTGTGGTCGAGAATGCCCTTGACCATGTCGTAGTAGGCCGAGCGCTTCGAGTCGATCTCGATCTCGTTGGTGAGCAAGACGTCCGGCTGCACGTCGTTAATGAGCGCGTAGATGCCGGCCATGTTGCCCTCGACCTCGGGCAGGGTCATCTCGGTGCGATCGCCCCACAGGTCGAACCAAAAGTCGATGCGCCCGGCGCCATACTTGACGTTCCAGGTCATCACCTTGAGCGCGAGCGGCGCGGGCGCGGCGGGCGACGCGGCGCCGGCTTTGACGAACACGGGGAAGCTCTCGCGCGCATCCCAAGTCGTGTAGACGGGCTCGCAGCCAGTGGCCGAGACGACAAACAAGAGAACGATCAGGCAAGCTCGCATAGCAGGTCCCCGTAGGCGCAAGGCGCGGCTGAGCACCGTTGTACCGCGCAAGGCGAGCCCGCGTCGAACGCGGCGCAACGCGAAAGGCGGTGCACGCGCGCGCGGCGCACTAGGCGATGGCGATGTGCATGTCCTGAAAGTGCTCGACCAGCCACTCGATCGGCATCTCAAACCTACCATCCTCGACGCCGTCGTGCGGCGTCGGCGTGCCGCTCGGGTCGGTGTCACCGGGCTCGAATGAATGCCACGGGTTCTGCAAAGTCACGAGTCGCTTGCCGTCCGACTCACGGCACGACAACACGCCGTAGGCATGGCCGCCGCAGATGCCGAGCTTGTTGAGCTCGGGATCTTCCTCGCTGCCGGCTTCACCCGGCGTGCCCATCACCGCGACGCCACCTTGCGCGAGCCCGTCGGTCAGGCGCTCCCAGGCACGCTTGGCAATCTTGGCGATGCGCGCGGTGGTGCGTTCGGGCTCTTCGACTGTAGGTTCGCCGTTGCGCTTGGGCGGATCGGTCGCGAAGATGGTCTGGGCCGCGTCCTTGCCGGTTAGAGCGAAGAGCGCGTTCGCTTCGTAGCCACCATCTATTGCCGAGTACGAACCGTACTTTGGGCCATGCCCGGGGTCTTCGATGAGCACGGTCATGGCCTTCTCAAGGATCATCGGCCACAACACGCGCCCGTCCTTGCGCTCGCGGCCCTTGCAGTAGGCAATCGCGCCGTCTTTCTTATTGACGTAGAAGTCATTGTCGACCTCGACGCTGCGACGCGCAACCTTGCCCTTGGCGTTCTTGACGAACACCGTCACCTTGAAGGTGTTCGGGCCCGTCTGCTCGATGGCACGCTCGATGAGGTCGGGCCGCACAGCGGCCGCCGCGACGCTCGGAGCGAGGATGAAGCAGTCGCCGTCGTTGCCCTGCTCCACGTCATCGGCGCTCGGCTTGCCATCGAAGAGCGCGCCCGCAATGGTGCGCAGCTCAACCGCGTGCTTCTTACGATCGTCGGCCGTCGGAACGGGGTCGGGGATAGGGCCGAGCTTGCCGCGCGCTTCGTCGGCCAGGACGTCGATCGGGCTCTTGCGCTCGGCGCGGGCGACCGGCACCTGCTTGCGCAACGCGACCGGCGATTCGCCGCCGCGACGCTCGAAGGACTCGGCGGCCGCGGGCTGCACGCGGGTCTGAGCCGCGCTCGGCGTCGCACTCGAGATCGCACCAGGCCCCGTAGCCGGGCCGATCTCGGGTAACGTTGTGCTTTCAATCCCGGCGCTCTTGACCGCACTCATGTAGAACTCCGCACCGCTTCCCCACTCCCGTTATCGACCGCTCTCGGGCGATGTTGCGTGGGCGCCGGGTCATGGCGCCTCGGGATGGCGGGCCTCGAACTCTACCTCCGCGCGCTCGTTGAACAGCACGACCCCGCGCAAGGCATCGCGAAAGGCCGCCGTGTAATCGATGCTGAGCACGACGAGTCCGCCCAGGCCGACACCGAGCAGCGGCCAATCGCGCTGCCAGCGCAACTCCCGGCGCCGCTCGAAGGCCACCAAAGCGGGCGTCGCGACCATGGCGACGGCCGCGAGCGCTACGGCGAGGCGCGCGAGGCCGTTACCAGGTTCCCCGACATAAAGCTGGCCGAGGCCGGGCAACAGAGAATATGCGGTCGCGGTCGCCTTCGATTTCCAGGGCACGGCGCGCGCATGGTCGGCGAGAGCGGCCAACGCCGAGCCGGGGTAGTCGTGCGCGAGCTGGTCGAAGGCCTCGTCGCCTGAGGCGCGGGGTAAGCCCGTGGCGCCCACGCTGCGATACGCCCAACCGAGGCGATAGAGCGTCAGCGGCCGCAAGGTGCTCGTCGGGTATTGCTCGAGCAGCACCTCCCAAAGGTGCACGGCGCCGTCGGACGCCCGCAGCCGCAGGTCCGCGAGGTCCAAGGCGCCCGCCAACGACTGCAGCGCGGGAAAGTCCGTGATGGCGGCGGCGCCCTCCGCGAGGTAGCTCGAGAGGCCGCGCGGCGGGAAGGTAAACCGATAGCGATAGAGACCCTCGGCCTGCATGAAGAGCTGACGCTCGGCGTCGGTAGGCTGAGCTCGCCGCACGTGCTGCGCCGTCGTTGCCAAGCGCTGCTGCGCCAACGCGAGGGTTTCGTCCCGCGGGGCGAACGCCCGCGACGAGCTGCAGGCGGCGATTGGGGCGAGCAGAATGAGCGCGGCGGCGGTCGTCCTCATGGTGGTCCGCGCACGATAGCGGACGATCGCCCACTTCGGCTACCGCGATCGCGAGGGCGACCTCAAACTCGACGGCAAGAGCTGGGTGCGACGAACCTTTGAGCTCCACCCGAGGCGGCCGCAGTCGCCCGTCGCATCGCCTGGCCACGGCACCTCTGATACGGTGACAGGCATGCGCTTGCTCATCGCCGTCTTCACCCTCGCACCTAGTGCGGCCGGTGCCGCGCCCAACGAAGTTGATGCCACGTCGCAAGCGGAGACCGCTTTGGCGGCGACGGCGTCCGCGCCTGCGACGAGCTGGCTGCCGCAGGCGGGTGATCAGGCGTTGGTCTGGCTCGACTACAGCCCGAAGGCGACGAGGGTCGTCATCGACCGCAAGACTTCGTGTCTGCGCGTACGGTGGACTGGCGAGCACGGCCCCTGCTCGAGCGAGGGCCGCTACGCGAGCCCGCACGAGGAGCTCTTCTTCATCGAGCTGCCGCAGGAGACGAACTGGCCGGTATCCTTGGCGAACCCGAAGAAGCCCTTCCCGAAGCTGCCGGCTGGCGCCCCCGTCGTCAAGCAGATCCACTCCGACAGCGAGTGTGACAGGACGTATCGGATCGAAGGCGACGTGATGGGCCGCGAGGAGTGCTTTTCCGTGTTTCGCCTCACTCCCTACGAGCACCTAGCTCCTATGCCGGCGACAGAATTCCTTGCCCTGCCACCCGGGCCTGCCACGGGACGAGCGCTTGTCTTCGACGACGTGCAGCGGGTGATCAAAGGCCACGTCAGTGAGCTCAAGAATTGTGTGATCGCAAACCACGTGGCCTACCTCGGCAACTGGGCGGTCAATGCCGGGTGGATCATCAAGCCCGACGGCCAGGTGTGGAAGCGGACGCGGACGGGGCATGACGAGAGGTCCGCCTCGCCGCTCGAAGCGTGCGTCGCCGAGCAGATCGCGCGCTGGACCTTTGCGAAGTCGGACGAGGGCATGCGCGTCGAGTATCGCTTCGACCAGTTCAATCCCCGCGATCCGACGAGCCCGGGGGCGAACGAGATCAGCTCTCTTACGAGCGCCATCGCGGCCCAAGATCTCGACCGCGTCGACGCGCTCATCATGAAGGAGCGGACCGCCGGCATCGACTTGGGCGCGCTGTGGCGGGAAGTTCTGGGTCATGGGGCCCTCGAGCGCCCCTGCGTGGCGGGTCATCTCGCGATGGTCGAGTCGGTCGTGCAGCAGGCGATGGCGAGCGGCCTAACGTTCGAGGAGGTGGTGGGCTGGCGTAGCTACTCCGTCTTTGGCTCGACGCTCGCAGCGGGTCACGATGTAGTGGCGCAAAGGCTCGTCGAATTGGCCGCGACCGCAGGAGTCGCGCCGACAGCCCTGTTCGAGGCGACCGCAGCCGCCTTCGCGCAGATGGTCCTTGCCGACCGGCCAACCCTGGCGCCCCTCATCGCTCTGGCGAGAAGCCACGGCGCTTTGGCCACAGTGCGAGCCGCCGTGGCTCGGCGCGCCCCAACGGCCATCGCCGAGGGACGAGCGGTCAAGCTCGCGAGCGTCGCCCTCGTCTTCGAGGGGCAAGACACAGCGCCGCTGCTCGCCGCGCAGCGCCCGCTCGAGGCGCTAGACGCGCTGCTCGAGCTCGGTCGCCGCAATGGCGTCAGCACGGTGGAGATCCTGAGCCAAGACAACTACCTCGCGTTCGACCTGGCCTGCAGGAGTGGTGACCTCGAGATGGTCAACCACCTCGTCGAGCTCGCCAAGAGCAACGCCGTACCCGTGGCGCTGATGATGAGCGCCCGCAACTACGACGCCTTCTTTGCCGCCTCGCTACTGCGTCGCTTCGAGGTGCAAAAACGCCTCGTGGAGCTCGGCGCCGAGAACGGGCTCCAAGTGGCGGACATCCTCCTTGCCCCGGACAGCTCCGGCAGCGTCGGTGGCGCCTTGCGCTTGGCCGCCAGGCGTGGAGATCTACAGGAGGTCGAGCTGGTGCTCGACCTCGCCAAAGCCCACGGCGTGCCCATCGCGGACGTCGCCTTAGTGAGGCCCTGCGACGGCTGCGACGCCTTCGCCCTAGCCTTGCGCCAAGCTGCTGAGCCCGCAGAGGGCTTTACACCCGAGCACCAGGCCATCGTGCAGCTCCTGTATCGCCTCGCCAGGGACAGCGGGCGCCAAGAGGACGTGCGGCGGATGTCGCAAAAGCTAGGGCGAGGCTTTTAGCACGCGGCTTCGCGCGGGCGATACGTTCCCCATCCTTCCGACACCGAGCCGGCTCGGCCGGACGGCTATACGATCTTCCCGCCGCGACCTACCTTGAGCGCGAAGTAGATCGAGAGCGCGATGCCCGTCGCGACATACAGCCGCTCCCACAGCGACCGGGGTTTCGTCGCCAACGTCGCTGCAAAGAAGAGCGGAAAGACGAGGCCGACAAAGCGCGGCATCGACATGAGGCGGCCCGTCGACAACGGCACGAGCAGTGAGGAGGCCGCGTAGAGTAGGTCACGCAATGGGGCGCGGCGGCGGACCATGAGATAGACGAGCGCCAGGGCCGCCACGGTGACCACGAACTCGAAGGGATCGAACCCCGCCAGAAACGCGTTCCAAGGAAAGGTGAGGCTGCGCTTCCAGCCGGCTTGGATCCTGATGAACTGGAGCGGATCACCAAAGCGCTGCTGCAAGAAGACCATGTGGCACACGAGCCCCGCTGGGAAGAGCAGGAGCCACGCTTTCGATAGGTGCGACGCATAGGATGGCAGAGGGGCGCCTGCCGCGCGCGAGTCGGGCGCCGCTCGAAAATGGACGGGGTCTTCGCGCCACAGCGGGGTCGCGCGGTGCCGACGCGCGGCGAGCAAGGCGAGCCCGCCGAGCAGCGCGACTTCGCCGACTAAGGACGCGCCGACGAGAACGCCTTGCGGCCGTGCGGCCGAGGCGAGCGCACACGCGATGCCGGCCCACGCGTAGCGCCGCCCTTCGTAAAGGCAAAAGGCTCCGGCCGACAACAACAGAAAGAGGCCCTCCGAGTACGCAGCCATGCCAAAGTTGCGCGTCGGGAAGAGGGCGAACGCGATGAGGATACGGACCGCGGTGCGCTTGTCATAGCGCGCGGTCGCGATGCCGGCGACGGCCAGCCAGCCGAGGACATCCGCCACGTTGGAGACCAAGAGCGCGCCGTAGATTGGGTCGAGACCGGTGGCGTCGCAAATGCCGCGGGCGACCAAAGGGTAGAGCGGAAAGAAAGCGATGCGGCCCGAGGTCGGGTCGCTCGGATAGCCATAGCGCGTGAGATCGACGAAGTAGGCCGCGTCCCAGCGCAGCCAAGGGTCGATGAGCGGTCCGTGCAACGCACCGACGAAGCGTCCGGGCGGCTGGAACGCGACGCCGATCTGCGTGAGCGCGAGCCAGACGAGGCGCACGCCCACGGCGAGCACGAGGGCGAGGAGCATGGGCCGCTCGCACAGGTGCCGCCATGCGCGCCCGAGGTGGTGACCGATGGACTGTAGCCGAGGGCGCGCAGAGAGAACGAGCGTCATGGCGGCAAGGGAGCCCGATTACGGACGTTTGGTCAACTGGTTCGTCGTGCCGAACTGTCTCTACCTAGCAGGCAAGCCCGTAGGCCTGGTCTGCGACGACCAGCTCTATCTCAAGCCGACGGACGCCGGTCGAGCCACGATTGACGCCATAGGCGTCGACTGGACTGATCCTACCGCCCGTCAAATCCCACCAACGGCGCTAGCCCCACATCGAGCACGCCCGAGTGTGAGAAGACGAGCGTCTTTACGTCCGCCTGCTCGGCCTCGAGACGCTTCGCCAAACGCCGCAACGACTCGGCGTCTTCACTCGTACTGTCGCTGACGATCCACGCCGAGCCCTGAACGCGCCCTGCCTTGTCGGAGTCGGCGCTATCGCCCAAGAACAAGACGCTGTCGACGAGATAAGCTGCGCCGCCCGCCGTATGTCCAGGCACCGCGTAGACATGCACCTGCCGCGGGCCGAGCGTCACCGTCTCGCCGTCGTGCAGCACGCGCCGAACAGTGAAGCCGGTCGGATGCGCCGGCAGCAGGCGCAGCAAAGGCCCGTGCCCCTTCTCGCGCCCCTCGGCGAGCGCCACGTCGGCCTCGAGCGCCATCACCGTGGCCTCGGGGAAGAGCGGCGCCGCGCGAATATGGTCGCGATGGCCGTGCGTCAGGAGGATGGCCGTCACGGCCGAAGTCGGCAGGCTGCGGCGCGCGAGCTCGGCCAGGATGACCTTGCCCTGCGGATCGTTGCCGGCGTCGATGAGCGCCACGCTCCCAGCGTCGAGGGGCAGGATGCCGACGGTCACGCGGCCGTCTTGTAAGACGCGAATGCCCGCGCGCTCGAAGCCGTCGATGATGGGCAAACGGCCGCTGAAGGTGGCCGCGAACAGCGTCATGGCGGCGATGATGAGCACACCCACGACGAGACCGGCGACGGCGAGAATGCGTTTCATGGCAACCACCCGGCGGGGCTAGGGAGCGGCCTTCGTCACGACCAAGTGACCTGTTGCGAGCTCGAGCGTCAGCCGATACCCGTCGCCGTCCTTGCTCTTGAACGTCGCCGCGTGGTCCGTGTTGGTGCGGACTTCAGTCAACAAGAACCGCATGTACTCGGGATTCGCGGTCGCGAGGCCCTTGAGGATCTCTACGCCCTGCGCATCACCACCGACCTTTTCCATGTCGACCTCGTCTCCTATCCTCTACCGTATACCCGAAGACGGCGCCACTCCGAGTCTTGCGCACGGCGGACGCATGCACTACACGTGCGCGGCATGAAAACCGTCGCTGTCGTCGTCGGCACGCGTCCCGAGGCCATCAAGATGGCGCCCGTGGTACACGCCCTGCGCGCCTGCCCGACCCTGCGCTCTGTGCTCGTCTCGTCGGGCCAGCACATCGAGATGCTGCGCGACGCCCTGCAGGCCTTTGACCTCACCCCTGATCACGATCTCGCGCTCATGCGCCCGGGCCAAACCTTGGCGTCGCTCACGGCCGCCCTGGCGACCGGCCTCGACGGCCTGTTCGCGACGCTCAAGCCCGACTTCTGTCTCGTGCAAGGCGACACCACCACAGCCCTAATGGGCGCGCTCATCGCCTTCTATCAGCACATCGGGGTCGGCCACGTCGAAGCGGGCTTGCGCAGCTTCAACATGCAGGCGCCCTTCCCCGAAGAGGCCAATCGCTGCCTCGTCACGCGCATCACCGACCTGCACTTCCCGCCGACGAGTGGCTCGCGCGACAACCTGCTGCGCGAGGGCGTGCGCGACGAGGCCATCGTCGTCACCGGCAACACGGTCGTCGACGCGCTGCTCATGCAGACCAAGCGCCAAGACGAAAGCGGCGCGCGCGATGCGTTGCGCCAGAAGCTCGCCCAAAGCCTCGGCGCGGCCTGGTGGGAACGCCCCTACGTGCTCATCACCGGCCACCGCCGCGAGAACTTCGGCGAAGGGTTTCGCGAGATCTGCCGCGCGCTCAGCGAGCTCGCCACGCGCTTTGCAACGCATGACTTCATCTACCCCGTGCACCTCAACCCGAACGTGCAAGGGCCGGTACGCGAGACGCTCGGGGCTGCCGCGAACGTCAAGCTGCTCGCACCGCAGAGCTATCCCGAGTTCGTCCGGCTCATGCAAGACGCAGAGCTCGTGCTCACCGATTCGGGCGGCATTCAAGAAGAGGCGCCCTCGCTCGGCAAGCCCGTGCTCGTCATGCGCGACGTGACCGAGCGGCCCGAGGCCGTCACCGCCGGCACGACCCGACTCGTCGGCGCGCACCGCGATACGATCGTTGACGGCGTGACCGAGCTCCTGCGCGACCGCGCCGCATACGCCCGCATGGCCAAGGCCACGAATCCCTTTGGCGACGGCAAGGCCGCGAGCCGCATCGTCGCGGCCATCGACACGTTCGTCAACACGACCCGCTAGAGGAGCTGCCCCGATGCCCCGACGACGCCCCCACCCTACCCGCCTGCTCGCCTGCCTCCTTGCGCTCGCCTTCGCCGGCACGAGCCGCGACGGCGCGGCGCAAGGACCCACGCCTGCGGTTGCGCCAGCTCCCGTCAGTGAAGCCGAAGCCCCGGCGCCGCCCGCCGACGTGCTCATCCTGCACCACAGCCCCCCGGGCCTGACGCCGCCCGGCATCGTCGACGGCCGCAACCTCCTCGACCTGCTCGGCCACTTCGGCTTGAAGGGCAAGCTGCTCTCGATGAGCGATTACGAGAAAGGTGAGATCGCGCGCCATAGCTTCGTCATCGTGCTCGGCGACGACGACCGCAATGAGGCCTTCCCGCAAGACGTCATCCTCGACGTGCGTCAGACGGCCGTGCCGGTCCTGTGGATTCGCCGCCACATTCACGAGCTGCTCGCCGACAAGGCCTTCGCCAACAAGCTCGGCTTCGGTCTCGGCCCAGAGCTGCTGCGCGGCTTCGACCACGTCGAGTACAAGGGCCACACGCTCACGAAGAACGAGCCCTTCCTCTTCCCGGTGCTCATCAAGAGCCCGGCCAAGGTGCAGATCGTCGCCACCGCGACCAACGCGGCCGGCGAGTCCCACCCCTACGTCGTGCACGCGGGGAACTTCTGGTACTTCGCCGACTCGCCTTTCGCCTTCGCCACCGAGGGGGACCGCTACTGGGTCCTGTGCGACCTGCTGCACGACTTCTTCGGCATCCCGCACGAAGAGAGACGCGAGGCCCTTCTGCGCATCGAGGACGTCTCGGTCGAGCTCGACCCAAAGGTCCTCACCGATCTCGCCGACTTCTTGCACGACCGCGACGTGCCCTTTCAGGTCTCGCTCATCCCCATCTACAAGCGCCCCGAGGATGGACGCGAGACCCTGCTCGCCGACAAGCCCCTGTTCGTCAAAGCCCTCAAGTACATGGTGTCGAAGGGCGGCACGATCATCATGCACGGCGCGACCCACCAATACCGCGGTAAGAGCGGCGACGACTACGAGTTTTGGGATGGCTTAAACGGCCGGCCCATCCGCTCCGACTCGCGCACCCTCGTCGAGCAGAAGCTGCACCTCGGCCTCGAGGAGCTCTTGCGCAACGGCCTGTACCCCGTCGCCTGGGAGACGCCGCACTACATGGCCTCGCAGCTCGACTACGAAGTCATCGGCCAACACTTTAGCTGCGCCTACGAGAGCGTGCCCTCGCTCGACCGCGAAGACTCGGCGCACGGCTTTCCCTACCCGAGCTTCGACCGCTTCGGCCGCTACATCATCCCCGAGAGCTTGGGGTACATCGATCTCGAAAAGCCCGAGGTCGAGCGCATGCTCGAGAACGCCGGCCGCCTCGAGGTGGTGCGCGACGGCATCGCTTCGTTCTTCTTTCACCCGTTCCTCGATCGCGACATGCTGGCCCGGCTCATCGACGGCATCGAGGGCATGGGCTACGAGTTCACCTCGGTTCGCGACTTCAACTGCCGCATCAAGTTCGACGACATGGTCGTGCAGACGCACGACATGCCTGTGCAGCTCACGCTCGAGGATCGCTACCTGCACCGCTTCTTGGTCGACGCCACGGGCGACATTACCGACGAGACCTACTCGCCGCAGCCGGTGAGCGGTGTAGTCCAGGACGGCGGCGTCGTGCCGCAGGGCACCATGCTGGTCATGGAGGGCGTGTTCACCGTGCGCACGCAGAAGGCAGCTGAAGCGCCGAGCCTCGTGCAACGTGCGTGGGACGCTGTTCGCCAACGCTTCGCGCGCGCCAAGGAGGAAGAGCTGCCGGTGCTCGAGCAGCCACGTGCCGTCGTGCTGTGGGACGACACGCTACCGCGCTCGGAGTGGAACAACGAGAGCAGCTACGTGAGCGCCCTGTCGGCGTTTGGCTTCGTGGTCAAGAAGGAAGACGCCAAGGACTTCTCACCCGGCAGCATCGAGACGGGCAGTGTCCTTGTCGCTCCGGCGGCCGTCGCCGCCAAGTTGACCGACAAGCAGGTGAGCGGCATCGACGCGTTCGTGCACGGCGGCGGGCGTCTCGTCACCGAAGGGCAGAGCAAGCTCGCGGCGGCGCTCGGCATCAAGCCGCAAGGCTCGCGGCCGCACCTGGTGCGCAACTTGGGCGAGATGCTCTACGGCTCGGAGACCATGGTGTGGAACCCGCCGGCCGAGATCTTGCGTTTCTCGATGCCCGAGCCTCTGACGACATACGTCATTGATCAAGTCAGCGAGCTGCCCGTGGCGCTGCTCTTCGGCATCGGCGACGGGCGCCTACTCTACCTTGCCGCGCCGCTCGACCCGACGTCGACGCTCGGCTACACGCGCTACCCCTACTTCGTGCACTACGTCTTGCAGGGCTTTGGACTCAAGCTCCCGCTCAAGCGCGGGCAGCTCGAGGTCTACTTCGATCCAGGCCTCCGCCAAGGCATCGACAGCGACCGCCTAGCCATCGAGTGGCGCAAGATGGGTGTGCGCGCCATCTACGCCGCGGCGTGGCAGTTCTACGAGCGCTGGAGCTTCGACTACGCCCACCTCATCGACGTCTGCCACAAGAACGGCATCCTCGTATACGCCTGGCTCGAGCTGCCGCACGTCTCGCAAAAATTCTGGGAGGAGCACCCGAATTGGCGCGCCAAGACGGCGACCGGGCAAGACGGCGTCATTGGCTGGCGCTCGCACATGGACCTCGACATCCCCGAGGCGCAAGACGCGGCCTTCGCCTTCGTCGAAGACCTGCTGCGCGCCCAGGCGTGGGACGGCGTCAACATCGCCGAGCTCAACTACGACACCGACAGCGGCCCCGAAACGCCGAAGAAGTATCTGCCGATGGGCGACAGCACGCGCCAGGCGTTCCGCGCCCTCGGTGGCTTCGACCCCATCGAGCTCTTTTCGCCGCCCTCGCCCTACTATTGGAAAGCGAACCCGAGCGCCCTGCGCAAGTTCGAAGACTATCGCTCCCAGCGGGTCGAGTCCTGGCACCGCGCCCTTCTGCGCCGCCTCGTGCCGCTCGCCAAGGAGCGCGACCTCGAGATCATCGTCACGATGCTCGACAGCTTGCACTCGCCAACCCTGCGCCGCGACACCGGCGTCAACTCGCACGCCATCGTCGGGCTGATGAACGAGTTCCCCTTCACGCTGCAAGTCGAAGACCCCGAGCACTTCTGGGCCGAGAGCCCGGCGCGCTACACGCAATTCACCGAGACCTACTTGCGTCTCGTCAAGGATCGCCGGCGCTTGATGTTCGACTTGAACGTCGTGCCGAACCGCGACATCTCGCGCTCCCACTCGCCGACCGCCCTGATGTCGGGCACTGAGCTCGTGCAGTCGATGCTGATGGCCGGCGAGGCGAGCGGCCGCGTCGGCATTTACAGTGAAGGCACGGTGCCCTTCGAGGACCTGCAAGCCCTGGCGCGAGTGTTGGCGCGCGACGCCAAGATCAAGCCGAGCGGCAACGGCTGGCTCGTCGACGCCGCCAAACCCGTGCTGCTCACCGCGCCCGGCCTGTGGCAGGCGTTCCGCGTCGACGGTAAGGTGTGGCCCGGCTGGGGCGAGCGTGACGTCATCATCCCGAGTGGCCAGCACGAGATCGCCGCCGCGGTGCATCGCAAGCGCCTCGTCGACACCTCGGCGCTCGACTTTCGCTTGGTGCACTTCAACGGTGGGCTGCTCGACCTCGTGCCGAATGATCGCGGCTTGCAGCTCTCCTACGACTCCTCGACCCGCGCCATGGCCTTGTTCTCACGCCAGCCCTTCGAGGTACGCGTCGACGGGGAAGTGCTCTCCGAAGAGCCGCAGTACCTAACCGGACACTGGAGTGTGCGCCTGCCGCGCGGCAAGCACGTGGTCGACGTGGTCGCCGACAACGCCGCCACCATCATCCTCGATACGGCGAGCCTCTACAGCTCGAGCGTCATCGTCATCTTCGGCGGCCTCGCCTGCGCCCTGATGGTGCTGCTCTACATGGCCATCATCGTCCGCCGCGCCCTCGGCCACGGCGTCGACAAAAAATCGCCACCCGCGCCGCTGTCACGCTCGTAAGGATTTCGCACCCCATGTTCTCCGATATCGTCATCGACTACATCTTCGTCTTCAGCGTCATCGTCATCTGGTTTATGCTCATCTACCAGTTCGTGCTCTTTCTGCTCGGCTGGCTCTATGGCTTGCGTAGCCGCCGTGAGCGCGATGAGCTCGCCGAGATGCCGCTCACTCTGCCCGCCATCTCGCTGCTGGTGCCGGCGCGCAACGAAGGCATGGTCATCACCGAGACGGTCCTTGGCCTCTTGCGGCTCGACTACCCCAAAGACAAGCTCGAGATCATCATCATCAACGACGGCAGCACCGACGACACCGGGCCCCAAGTCGAGGCCATCGCGGCGCGCGAGCCACGGGTGCGCCTCTTTACGGTGCCGAAGGAGCTCTCGGGTCAAGGCAAGTCGGCGGCGCTCAACCGGGGCCTAAAGCTCTGTCGCCACGAAGTCATCGGCATCTTCGACGCCGACAACGTCCCCGAGAGCGACTCCATCTTGCACCTCGCGCGGCAGCTCGCGGCCGACACCTCGCTCGGCGCAGTCATCGGCAAGTTCCGTTGCGTCAACAAGGGCAAGAATCTGCTGACGCGGCTCATCAACCTCGAGTCGCTCGCCTTTCAATGGATCGTGCAAGCCGGCCGCTGGAGCCTGTTGCGCCTGTCGACCTTGCCCGGCACGAACTATCTCATTCGCCGCTCGGTGCTCGAGTCCTTGGGTGGCTGGGACGAGCAGGCCTTGACCGAAGACGCCGAGATGTCGGTGCGCATCTATCAGGCCGGTCACCTCATCAAGTTCGTGCCCTACGCCGTGACCTGGGAGCAGGAGCCCGAGACCTTGCGCGTGTGGTTCAAGCAGCGCGTGCGCTGGGCGCGCGGCAACAACTACGTGCTGCAGAAGTACTTTACGCAGGTGCTGCGCATCAAGCCGCGCGTGCTCGGCATTGAGCTCATGTATTCGATGGCCGTCTACTACCTGTTCTTCGCGGCCATCGTCTTCTCGGACGTGCTGTTCGTCGCCTCAGTCACAGGGCTGGTCTCGATCCGCGTCCCGGGGCCCTACACCGAGGTCTGGTTGTTCGCCTACCTGCTCTTTATCCTCGAGGTCGTGCTCGCCGTTTCGCACGACGAGGAAGACAGCGCCGGCAACTTCTTTCTCACCGCATTTTCGTACTTCACCTACTGCCAACTCTGGATCGCTGTGGTGCTCAAGGCCGCCTTCGACGACTTCGTGCGCCGTCGAGCCCATGTCTGGGACAAGACGCAGCGCTTCAAGGTGGCGCCTAGGGCGCCGTAGCCCGCGACGCCCGCCATGGGGTGGGATGAACCGGCGCATGCGCATAGGGGCTCAGAAGGTTTGCACCCGACCATCGACGACCGCTCCGAGCGTCGCCGTCACTTGCGTCGAAGGGGCTGACGCGGCGTTCGGTTCCTCGCGATAGGGCTCGCGCATGACCGATATGGCAATGCGACGTAAATCGGCCGCCTGCCAGCCCGGCGGAAACGACGCGCGATTGATGGACACGGCTATCGCGGAGCAGTCACGCTCGGCGGCGGCGCCGAGGGTGAACTCGACGCGCGTCGTCGCTCAGCACCCCCTGCCATAATTCGTCATGGACTCCCTCGTGGTGGAAGGTAGTCCTTAGTCAAGGCGACTCTACCACGTTGGGAGTCCGCATGCGGATCGGATATCAAACTGTTAACGTTCAGCAAATCAACTGCCCTCAACTTCCACATTGCGTCGGCGGTCAAGCTCGTGATGACTCTTCTCAATGAAGCTTGCGCCTGCTCGCGACACTCAACTGAGCAAACCCGAGGAGAATCTCAATGTTGCGTCGTGAACGTTTCGAATGGCATGACGAGGTGATGGCTCGGCGGATCCCCGCCATTGTATCGTGGATTGCGCTCGGGCTGCTGCTGCTCGCCAGCTGCAGTGGCACGGTCACCGGTGGCGACGCGAACACCGCCATCGACGCCGACCATGACGGCTACACGAGCGCAGCGGATTGCAACGACACCGACGCGGCCATTCATCCGGGCATGGCGGAAATCTGCGGCGACGGTGTCGATCAGGACTGCTCGGGCCTAGACTTGGCCTGTGCGCCAGACACGACCCCCCCGGTGCTGAGCGGCGGCCAGCCGATCGGCACGCTCCAAGGCGGTACGACGCAAGCGACGTTGCGCGTGACTACGAACGAGGCCGCTACCTGTCGCTGGAGCGCGAGCGCGGGGATAGCGTATGCGTCTATGGCAACGCCGTTCACGACGACGGGCACGACCTCGCACACGACAGCCGTGACCGGTCTCACCGACAGCACGAGCCACACCTACTACGTGCGCTGCCAGGACGGCGCCGGTAATGCCAACGCGTCGGACTACCTCGTGACCTTCAGCGTTGGTGCTGGCGCGGGACCGCTCAATGTGTCGCTCGTGCCGAGTCGCACTGCGGGTGTCGCGCCACTCTACGTGTTCTTCGACGCCGGTGGGACGACCGACACGTCGGTGACGAGTCGACCTTTCCACGATCTCGACTACCGCTGGGACTTTAATGACGCGACGGGGTCGCCGGTGAGCGGAGCGACGTGGGGGACCGGCGCCGGGGCCGGCGTCAACAGCCGCAACACGGCGATGGGGCCGGTGGCAGGACACGTGTTCGAGCGGCCGGGAACGTATATCGTAGGTTTGAGCGTTTTCGACGGCGTGAACACCGCGATTGCCGACACGACCATCACGGTGGGTGACCCCGACGACGCGACTGGGACCTTCGCCGGCACGAACACGATCTGCTTCTCGACGTCCGGGGCGTTCACGGGCTGTCCCGCCGGGGCGACCCACGTGACGACCTCGACCTTCAACACGGCGATCAACAACAACGTCGCGTCCAACCGGCGCTTGCTCTTTCGGCGTGGCGAGACCTTCACCGCCGCATCGCCCGGCGTCATCGATGTCAATGGACCCGGGATTGTCGGTGCCTACGGCACCGGTGCTAAGCCAATCATCACCGGGTCTGGAACGGCACCCGTCGTCGCGATGGGTACGTACAATGGCAGCCTGTATTCGGATTGGCGCATCATGGACTTGTTCTTGGATGGGCAGAATGGCCAGGCGGGAGAAAACGTTGGCGTCGGTACGGTGGGGCAATTCGACCAAGTCACCATCCTGCGGGTCGATGTCGTGGGAACGAGTACGGGATTTGCGGCCAGTCACTGGACGTTGACTTCCGGTCAGCAGGGCTACGACCAATGGTCGATCCAGGACTCGACCGCAGCGGGCGTTCCAGACTGCAACTGGACCGGACACTATATCTGCAACTGGAGAATCTACATTGTCGGCACGCGCTGGTCGATGCAGGGCAACTCGCTCGACAATCTCGGCAATCCTGCGACGCTGTACGCCGGCGGATCACACGTGATCAGGGCAGAAATGCTGCAGAACAGCATCATTGGCAACAACACGCTCAAGGGTGCCGGCGACTTCCAGCTCGACATCAAGCTGCACGCCTGGGCGTGGGATGGCAGCGCCGGCGGCAATGCCACCGCCGCGACGTACACCGAGAAGATCCTCATCGAGGACAACAAGATCGAAGGCGGCGCCAATCCGTGGATGCTTTCGTTGGGTCCTCAAGATGAGATCACTGATGAGCGCGTTCGGGATGTCCTCGTCGAGCGCAATTGGTTCACCGCCAACTCGCGCACCCAGCTGCAAATGCACCTCAACTCGTCGGCGACGACGGTGCGCAACAACATTTGCGATTTGACGGGCGCGCCGTACCACACCTGCGTCTCGGTGAGTCAGTGGGGTGTCACGCCCGCGCCGACCAACGTCCGAGTCTACAACAACACGTTCTATAGCGGCTCCGGCAGCGATTTCGTTGGAGTCGAGATCGGCACCGCGTCGGCCACCGTGGTACAAAACAATCTCGCGTGTGCGCCGAGCGGCGCAAGCCCCGTGATGCTCGTCGACTTGGGCACCGCGACGGTGTCGTCGAACAACCTACTCGGCACCGTGGCGGCAGATCTGTTTGTGAGCGCAACGCCCGCCGTGCCCGCGGGCTTCGCCTTGCAGGGGACGACAGCGAATCTCGCGCGCGATACGGGACTGTCGAGCGTGCCGGTGTTGTCGGACTTCTTTGGCACGAGCCGACCCCAAAATGGCGCGACGGATATCGGTGCCTTCGAGGGACCGTAGCCCAAATACGTGTAACGCGTGCGCCGACGGGAGTAGCGTCCGATCGTCGCGGCCCACCCGTCGTTCTGCTCGGCACGGCGACGAAGACGCGTTGCTCGGCCAGCCGAACCCGCGCGCCGCACGCACCAGCCCATCGCCGCGGGGTACCCCGACAGCACGGCATCAGCAACGCAGGTACAGCCAACCCGTCATCCGCTGGCGACAACACTGCGGCGGTGCGCTCGCGGGCTCACGCTCGCGCTGCTGCTCGGCCTGTTGGCGAGTCGGACGGCGCGTGCCGTGCTGATGCGCGTCGCCTCGCGCACGAGCTCGCAGTGGGACAATCTCATTCTCGAGCGCAGCACTGGCCCGCTGACGGCCGCCGGCTTCTTGATGGCCGCGTCGTTGCTGCTGCCATGGCTCGCGCTCAACCAAGTGGGCGAGACCGGCGTGCGACGGGTGTTGAGCGCCGGCTACTTTATCGCCTTCTTCTGGGTGCTCTTGCGGACCATCGAAATCACAGCGCGTGGTCTGGCGCTGTCACCGTGGGCCCGCGCCCACGCACTGTCGCGCGCGCTCCTGCCCCTCGCCAGCCGTGTGCTCAAAGTGGTGGTCGCGGGCATGGGGGTGGTCGCTGTCCTCTCGGAGCTCGGCTACCCGGTGGCCAGTCTCATCGCCGGTCTCGGCATCGGCGGCCTGGCGCTGGCGCTGGCGCTCGCGGCGCAGAAGACGGTCGAGAATCTGTTCGGGGCCTTCTCGATTGGCGTCGACCAGCCCTTCCAAGAGGGCGACTTCGTGCGCATCGAGGACTTTGTCGGCACGGTGGAGAGCGTAGGGCTGCGCTCGACCCGCATCCGCACCCTCGATCGCACGCTCATCATCATGCCCAACGGCAAGCTCGCCGATATGCGGATCGAGACCTTTTCGGTGCGTGACCGCATGCGGCTGTCGTGCGTCATCGGCCTCGTCTACTCGACCACTGAGACCCAGATGCGTCAGGTGCTCACGGGTCTCGAGGCGCGACTGCGCGCTCACCCCAAGATTTGGGCGGAGACTGTAGTGGTGCGCTTTGCCGCGTTTTTGCTGTTGCCCGGCGGTGGCGCGCAACAGCGCCCGGTCGAGCCGTAGCGCGGATGAAGTTCGACCGTTTTCGCGCCGGCCGTGCCTGGCGCGACCGGCGCGAAACCGCAATGCCTTGCAATTGTCCGCTAGCGCAGGCAAAATGACGCCTGTACCTACAATTAGGGAGAACTATGATGTCCAACGTCGAGCTTCCCAACCTCCGAGCCGCGATTAGCGGCGCGATTGACCCGAACTCCGCGCTCAAAGAGGATGTCTCTCCGCAGGAGATGACGCTCATATTTGGAGCGGCAGCCACGGACTTGAACGCCACCGCGCCGCACGCAGTAAGCGTCGGTTCCCGCCCGTTTCACCCGCAAGCGTTCGAGCTCGACAGCTCAAAGATCGCGAGTGTCGAATCGGCGAACGCTCTGGAGCACAAGATCGAGGAGGTTATCGGCTTGCCGCTCAGAGGCCGGCTCGCGCGCTTCTTTTCTGGAGCGACGGGGACCGAATGGGCCGTCATGAACTTGCGTGACGAACTCGCACCTATCCTCCAGAAGGTGAAGGAGCGCAGGCTGGAGCTGCAGCTGCAGCAGTCACAAAGTGGGGAGTCGGCCGGCAAGCTCACGGGTTCAGCGCACAAGAATCCGCCCACCGCATTCGCGAGCGGACTAGCGCCCAAGAAATAGGGCTGCTTGGCCCGCAGGGGGCGCTTCGCCGGAGTGGAAGGGAAGGAGAAGACAGGGCCGCCGAGCACGTGCCCTGAACGAGGCGCAACGCCTCACGGCCGCGCTGCAGGCTCCGTTGCGCGCGACGCCCGCAGCATGTGCCGGCCGCGCGGCAGCACGAGCGACGTGGCGCCAGCGACGAGAGCCACGGACTTGCCATCGACACTCACGGAGCTCGGGGCGAGGTCAAAATCGACGAACGCGCGCGCCTCGGCGCTGTAGCCGAGCTCGAGCGCCCCGTCATCGAGGTAACGCGCCTCACGCAGCGTACCATTGAGGCGCAGCACACGCAGACGGGCCGAGCGCGCGCTCGGCGTCACGACATCGCGCGCCGTCACAGCGCCAGGGGCCGATGCCGCAGCCGCACCCACCGCCACCGCAGCAGCCGCGTGCGAATGCGGCTTGCGGGCAGCAACCCGGTGCGACCCAGCAGGCAGCAACACCGCCCCACCATCGACGCAAGGCCACAACTCTCCATCGACGAAGAAATCGGCGCCCCCAAGGCCGCTCTCGAAGCGAAGCGGGTACGGGCTCGCGAGTGCCACGCCATCGGGCAGGGTCTCGGTCGTGACCTCGCCCGCCAAAGCGTTGGCGATGAAGCCCAAGTCCTGATCGTCGATGCTCTGCTCGGCGTAGACCATCACAGTCGCGAAGCTCTTACCGGTGTGAAAGAAGAGCGCCGCGAGCTCGCCCCCAGTCTGCTTGGCCGTCGGATAGATGGCGCCCGAGCGCTCGACGACGTTGATGTCGATGCCGAGCTTGTCCTGCCGCGTCGTGAGCGCCGCGTACCGGCGGGCGAGCAACGAGTAGCGCTCGGGGCCTAGGTGCCAGGTAGTCATCGGGTCCTCGATGACGAGCGTGAAGTCGTAGCGCGCGAGCAGCGGCAGGATGCCTTTGACATCGGCGCCGACCGCCTCGCGCATGCTCGCGTCGTAGAGGTTATCGACGTAGGTTACGGTCAGGCCGAGGTCGGGCTTGCTCTCTTTTTGCACGCGCGCGAGCACCGCAAGCAGACTCTCGTTGAGCGCCCGCTCGAGCTCGACGCGATAATCGACGAACGCTCCCCAGGCGGCGGGGTGGCTGCGCCAATAGCTCGGCGAGTCGACTTTCAAGAAGTCAACCGGATCGATGCCGCTCTTGGCCAGGTACTCCTGCCGCACGAGCGCATTGAAGGGCGTCATCTGTTCGGGCTCGCTCGGCCCCATCGGCGAGTCGTAGTAGACCTCGCCCAGGTTCACGCCGTCCCAATCGAAGCGCGCGACCAGGCGCTCGAGCCCCGCGACCACCTCGCGCCAGCAGTCCGGATCCTTGAGGTTCATTAGGTAGCGCCAGTCGAGGTGAGCGTCCGCGCCGGTGGCCGTCTTCTCGCGCCACTTCGGGTGCCGGTCCCAGAAGTCGAGGTTGACGTGCGGCAGCTCGAGCCACGCGTAGACGAGCAGCCCCTGAGCATGACAGGCGCCGATGAGCCTGCGCAGGTAGGCGTCGGTATCGCCGCCCTTGTCCCAAAAATCCCACGCGCCGACGTGCAGGGCCGAGATACCGGCAGCGCGCCAGCGCTTGGCCAACGCGTCGACATCGGCCCCGTCGCGATATCCGTAGTCGAAGAAAGCCGCGAGGCGCGGGCTAGAAAATGGCAACCGCAGCCCGGCGCGCATGAGGGCTTGCGGCAAGAAGGGGTAGCGCATAAAGCCCTGCCCGCCCTCGTCATCGAGCGCCCGTGCCAACACCACGGCATAGCCTTCACCGTGCGGCACGAGCAAGGCGAGCACGCCGCCCGTTTGCTCCTCGACTGTCAACACCGTGGCGGCCTTGGTCGCCGCGAGCGTCGTGACCCGCTCGGGCTTGGCCCAGCCGATGGCTACACTCGGATATGCCTGTTCGCGCAGCCGTGACACCTCAATCGACGCGCCGGCGAGGACGCCGAGCGCTAAGGAGACCGGGGTCACTTCGTCAGTGAGCAGGAGCGCGCCCCGCTCGACGAGCCGCGCGAGCGCGGCGACGTGCCGCGGCGAAAGCATGCGGGCGCTCTCTGCCGGCACGACGAGCATGAGATCGGCAGGCTCAGCGTGCTCGAGCGCACCGCCCGAGATGAGACGCGGCGCCCGGCCGAGCGCTGCGAGCGCCGCGATGTACGGCCGCAGCTTTGCGTCTTGGGCGCGACCTGCCGGCGCCACGAGCAGGGTCTCGGGCACACGCAAGCGCAGAGCATCGGGGGGCAAGGCGGCCGTGTTCGTGGCGCGGCGACATGCGCACGGCACGAGACCCAAGGACACGAGCACGAGGGCGCACGAGGCGCCGGCGTGCCACGAACGCGCGAATGCAGGCAACAGTTTCACGTCACGCGGCTATCGGAAATCCGGGGGCGACGCAACCTAAGGACACGAAGTGCCCCCTTCCCTTCTACTCGACGGTTTGCCATTCTCACGCCGGGCAAGGGCGAGCATGGGCACGCCCCACGGGGACGGGCCGCGACATGGGCAAGCTCTTCGAAACGCGCGAACGAATCGATCGGATCATCGCCGCGCGCAAACTCGACCCCTTCAAGACCCGCGGGGCCATCGGCATGCGCATTGGCTTCCTCGTGAGCCTGATTACGGCCGAGACACCGGACGACGAGGTCAAGCTCACGAAGCTGCGCGCCGCAGCCGAGGAAGTGTTGGGCGAGAAGGTGTGAGCGCAGAAGCGCGGCGGCAATGACGACCTGGCGTCGGATGTAGAAGAGACGACTCGAAGCAAATGGACTGGGGACAGAGAGACAGCCGATCCTCCTCAGAGCGTATCAGCTCGCCTGGGGCCGCGACGACGCATCACTGCGCCCCGCGCTCCTCTCATGCGGTCGATTTGCCTCTCGAAGACATCCCTCGCGTTCTAGCATCACCAATGGTTGGATGCTCCCGCCTCGTGGTTTGCGTTCCACCTCGCGGTCTTCGAACGGAGGCACCCGGCCTTTTGCAAGGCTAAGTGACCTTCCTCAGGCTTAATCCCGCTTCAGAGTTTTACCCAAACAGCTGCGCGCACACGGCGTGCGCTCGCTCTCCCGAGGTTTTCCACCCCCACAGCGCTACCCACTCGTCGAGATCCACCACTCCCGGGCTTTGCCTACCCGGGTCACGTTGCGTCCTTGCACTTACCATGTGCTTCGACGCCTTACTCCCTCGACGAGCTCCCTGGTGTCCTTTCAACCAGGCGCGCTCACGGGGCGATCACCCTACAGAGCTTGACCGAGCAGAGATCGTCGCGCTCTCTCGATTGCGACATCCCCTCTTGCGATTGGCTACCTAGCCGCGTTCAGTCAGACAAAAAGCCTACTGCGTTCACGCCTCCTCGAGAATGGTCGTCCGCCGGGATCGACTCATCGGCCCGACCAGTTAAGGCCGGTCCCTCTCGGATCAATGGCGTTTGCCGCGCTTTAGGCGCATGAGGCATTGCTGCACTCAAGCGGCCTCGCTTCAGGGGCTTGCTCCCTCTGCCGATTAGGATCGCCGCTAGCCGATTTCTCGGCGTCCCGGCACCCCGGCTCTCTTGGGCGTTGCCTTCTTGGGGCGTTCCCTTTCCCGGCCCTCGAGCTCGACGACTGCACGCGTTGCCATGACGGCGCACGCCTGCAACCTGACGACCGGCACCTTGGAACCTTGCGGAACCAAGAAGCACGACCGCACTCGCCACTCCTCTCAGGCACTTCAGAAACGCACCCGTACTGGGTACTGCTCCCTGTGCTTCAGAGTTTCAAAGAGCTCTGGAAATTGGCTGACCTCTTCCGAGGTTGCCGGCCCCTTCAAGGTTTCTGTCCTCATCCCGAGCGAACCCGGGTTTCGGACATCCGGCTGTCAGCCCCTGTCCCCAATCCATCTAGCAGCGTAGTCACCCGCTTCGCGCCTGTCAAGCACGGTCGCTGATAGATTCGACACGAAAGGATCCTCGAACGAAGCGGGCAGCGCGCGCCAAGGGACGACTACGCGTCCGTCGAAGGATCGGCGTCGGCGTCGACGGCCAGCGCCACATCCGCGAGAGCCGCGCTCGCGACCGAAACACGGCGCTGCGACTTCGCCTGCTTGATATGATGGACGAGCTGCGCGAGGCCCTGCGCCAGATTTTCGTTGCGCACGACGACGTGGGGCGGCACCTGCAACTGCACAGGGGAGAAGTTCCAGATCGCCTGAATCCCGTAGTCGACGAGCAAGTCGGCGAGGCCCTGCGCGGCGCCGGCCGGCACGGTGAAGATGGCGATCTCGATGCGGAAGTTGTCGATGATCGCTTTGCACTTGTCCATCGACATGACCGTGTGTCCGCCGACGACCTCACCCGCCTTGCGTACGTCGCTATCGAAGACGGCCGTGATCTTGAGGCCGTACTGCGCAAACCCCGGGTAGGCGACGATGGCGGAGCCGAGATGCCCACAGCCAATCAAGATGGCGTCCTTGCGATTCGACAAGCCAAGCAGCTCATCGAGCCTTTGCAGCACGAACGGGATCGAGTAGCCAACCTTCGGTCGGCCGGTGATGTCGGCCTGCGCCATGTCCTTGCGCACGAGGGTCGAGTCGATCGCCAGCACCGCCGCGAGGCTGGCCGAGCTTATCGTATTGTGCCCTTCTTCACCCTTGCGCGTCACGATCTGGTAGTACAGCGCCAGCCGCTCGAGCAGAGCACGCGACAGGGGCGGCACGTGCGGCTCACCGCCGTCCTCGACTCCTGGCGTGGGACGTAGTGTCGACTTTCGGCTCATGGCAGCGAGTCCCAGGCTACAGGATCACAACCGCGCACACAAGGCGAGCTTTCGCCGCTTGGAGCCATTAAAGATACTTCTGTCACGATATCGTTCGGGAGCGCGCCGCGTTTGCCCCGTGCAATGAGGCGCCACTTGACCGATACTGCGCGGGCCATGAACCTGCACAACACCGACAGCGAGATCTACGTCCCCGACGCCACCGAGCCGCGGCGCGCCCTCGAGCGCTGCACCCACCTCGGCATCGCGGCGCATCCCGACGACCTCGAGATCATGGCCGCGCATGGCGTCTTTGCGTGCTTAGGCCTCGCGCACCGCCACTTCGGCGGGGTCGTCATTACCGACGGGGCGGGCAGTCGGCGCACCGGTCGCTACGCGGCGTACGACGACGCACAGATGCGCCTCGTACGCCGTCACGAACAAAAGAAGGCAGCGCACGTCGGCGAATACGGCGCGGTGGCGCTGCTCGACTATTCGAGCGAAGCGCTGCGCGACCCCAAAACGACGGCCATCATCGATGACCTCAGCGAGCTGCTGCGCACGGCCAAGCCGCAAGTCGTCTACACGCACAACCTCGCCGACAAACACGACACGCACGTGGCCGCGGCGCTGCGCGCCATCGCCGCGATCCGCACGTTGCCGAAGGCGGCGCGCCCCGAGCACGTCCTCGGCTGCGAGGTGTGGCGCGACCTCGACTGGCTGCCCGATGAGAACGTGTTCTCACTCGACGTCTCCGGCCACGAGGGCCTCGCCGCGGCGCTGCTCGGCGTCTACGACTCGCAGATCGCGAGCGGCAAGAGATACGACCGCGCCACGCTCGGCCGCCGGCAGGCGCACGCCACGTTCCGCCACGTCGACGAGATCGATACGGCCTCGAGCATGACCCTCGCCATGGACTTGACGCCGCTCATCGCCGACGACGCCCCGAGCCCGCGCGCCTTCATGGAAGGGCTATTGAGCGCGTTTGCGGGCGACGTGACGGACCGCCTCGCGCGCGTCGGCCCGTGACGGGTGTGCGTCGCTCCGGCCAACGACAGGCAGCACAAACCCGCCCCTCGGGATTTGACACCAGCGCCGACGAAACCGAACGAGTGGAAGGTGGTGGAGCAGAAGGGGATCGAACCCTCGGCCTCCGCATTGCGAACGCGGCGCTCTCCCAGCTGAGCTACTGCCCCACGCAGGAGTTGGCTGTCTAGCAGGGCACAGGGGCCTCGGTCAACACTGTCCCGTACGAAAGGTCACGCCGCTCGAGCTCTCGTCAGGCTTTGACGCATCCGCTCTGCAGCCGCCCGACGCTGCAGAGCGCGCACGCCGCGTCAGAACATGCAGTACTCGTCGTGGCCGACGTCAATCGAGGTGCCGCAAGCCGGCGCGCTCGCCGAGCCGCGCGGCTGGCCGTCGATGTCGGTCGTCGGGACGGTGAGCACCTCGCCAACATCGAGAGGGTCTACCGGCGGCGCGGGCGAGGCCACGCTCAGACGAGCGAGTGACTTCTGCCAATCGAAGGCAGTGTACTCGACGAACTTGGGCGAACCGACCGTGTTGCCGCCGACGGACGCAATGCCGGGGACGGCGTTGAGCCGATCGTGGGTGATCGTGAACGGCACCACGGGCGCCGTGGTCGCGAAAACGACGCCATAAGGCACTACGAGGCTATCGATCAACACACCCTCGAGAAAGAAGAGGTTGTTGGTCAGGCGCGCAATGTTGCTCTGGACTTCCGTGCCGCCCGCGATCCTGGTCGACAACTCGAGCAGCCCGAGGTGCTGGAGCGACGCGTCCGAGGGGTCAGCGTGCACGTAGACGATGTTCTTGGCGAGCACCGGCCCCTTGCCGCTCGCGAGCGTGTCGAACACCATGGCCCACTTGCTCACGTTAGGGGTCGTCGCGAGCACGCTCGGCCAGGTGTCGACCTCGAAGGTGTTGTTGATGAGCTGCACGCCTTCGCCCCCGCGCAGATAAAGCGCCGCAAGCGGCGAGCCATGCAGCGCGGCCAGATAGTTGTTGACGATGAGTGCGCCCTTGGTCGCGTTCAGGTCCAAGGCTGCGCACGGCTCGACGAGCGGCACGATCGTCGGGTCGAGTCGCGACGCGGCGGCGCGCGCGCCTGTGGCGTCGAGCGAGCGAGCGCAGGAGGCGCCATTGCCGTCGAGGGCGAGCGTCGTCGAGCCGTCGCTGCCGGCGCCGGACGCCATGCCAGGCACGCCGACACCCGGCATGCTTGACGCCTTCGGTGGCTCGCCGTCGCGGATGGCCACGGCAGAGGTGGGTTGCATCAAGCCAAGCGCGCATGTCGTGCTGCCGAGCGAACTATAGACGCCGGCCCGCACTTCGTTGTGATTGACCGCCACGCCCACCGTACGAATGAGCCACACGCCAACCGCCGCGGGCTGCAGGCCGCCTGAAAGCGCCACGTCGTAGCGCGCCCCGCCGAAGATACCGCCTGCGGCCGACGCCGGCCGGCCGTTGCCCGAGATTTCGGCGGTGCTCGTCGCGACGAGCAGAACGCCGGCCGAAACGTTCGCCGTGCCGCTCGTTTCGGGGCAACTCGGCGCGGGCAAGCGCAAACCGCCCAAGATGGCGCCGTTGCCGATGATCTGCACGTCCGTCGAGCCGCCGCCGTCGAGATTGCCATTAAAGAGGACGCGGCCGTCGGCGACGCCAATGGCGCTGTGCGTGCCACCCTTCCAGGCAAAACCCTCGTCGTCGAGCGGCAAGCCGATGACACCGTTGCCGCTGATCTGCACGTCGCTCGTGGCGCTGAGTTGAATCGCCACCGTGTCCTTGGCCTGGCCGAAGACGCCCGCCGGACCTGCGCCAGCGACGATGGCGAGGTTGGCTGCGATGGTGTGCGCGCCATTCGGCGTCACACCGGTGATGTCGATAGCGACCGCGAGGCTCGGCCCACCGTTCGTGACCGCGCCGTTGCTCACCGCGCGGATGAGCGAATTCGCCGAGATGGTGATAGGACCGCCCGTCGAATCGACGAGGATAGCACGACAGTCGCCGAGGCAGCTCTGCACGGTAACGCGCGAGCCGGTCAACGCGAGCGCCGAGCCGCCGGTGGCGTAGATGGCGCGGCAGCTGCCTGAGCAGTCGCGCAGATCCAGGCTCGAGTTGCGCAAGGTCAGCGCGGAGCCCCCGGCAATCTTCACCCCGACGGCGTCGGTGCTCACGCCTGCGGTGACGAAGCGCACGTTATCGAACAGCGGCTTGCTGCTCGTCGCCGAAGCGCCATCGATGAGGATGCCTTTCGGCGCGGCGCCCGCGGGGATGACGACATCGCAGTCGACCACGCTCACCGACGTATCGGTGGCGCTCAAGGCGACCTGACCCGCCGCCGCCGTGGCGTTCGAGACGCGCACATGCCGCAGGGTGCCGGTCGCGGCGGGCGAGACGATGAGGCCGCCCGCCTGCTGACTGTCGATGGTCGGCCACTGCGTGGCGTCGAGCGCGCCGGTGACGAGCGAGAATCCGCCCAGAATGCTGACGTTGACCGGCAGCGTGACCGCTTCGTGGTACACCGCGGCGCCCATGATGCATACGGTGCCCCCCCCTGCGCCCGCAAGCGACGACAAGGCCGTGGCGAGGGAAGGCATGGGCGAGGCGAGCACCCCGGTGCCCGAAGGGGACGCCGTCTGGTCGACCCACACGCAATCTCTGATCTCGACCGCGAGGGTCACCGGCACCGGCGTGTTGAAGCCGTCGCTCACCGTGACACCGACGACGTAGGCGCCGCCGAGGGCGGGCACCGGCCAATCGCAGACGGGGCCGGAGCCACCGCACGCGAAGGTCGGCACGTTCGGCGGCGTCCAGGCGAACACCAGTGGGTCACCTTCGGGATCGACCGCGGTGACCGAGAGAGCTGGCAGGCTGCCGGCGGGAGCTTGCAGTTGCCACACGCCAAAGGTGTCGAGCACGGCGCCAGCTACAGCGCTGACGACCGGCGGTAGGTTCACCGTTTGCACGTCGCGCGTGGCGCTCGCCACGCCGTGGATGAGGATCGCCAAGGTGTAGCGACAGTCGACCGTATTCGGCAGGGTGGCGACCACCATGCTCTCACTCGCCGTGTCGAGCTGCGCTCCAAACACGACGTCGCCCGTGCAAGCATTCGCGCCGAGCGCCGTGACCGCGGCGACGCTCCAGACGCGCGAGAAGTGCCAGGCGCCCGGGGAGCCGGCGTCCGAGGGTGCGAAGACGGCTCGCAGTGTCACTGTCTTGCCGTGCCCGACCTCGACGCTCGCGAGTGGCTCGACGATCGAGACGGCAAGGCCGCAGGTGGCGAGATCCTGATAGTCGATGAGGCCGTCGCAGTTGTTGTCGATGCCATCCGTGCAGATCTCGAGGGCGCCGGGATTGAGAATGGGATCGGTGTCATCACAGTCGTCGCCGCCCCGAATGCCGAGCGGCGTCGAGCAGGCGTGGACGAAACCGGTGCAGGGCAGATAGCCGTCGCCGTCGCCGTCGAGCTCGTCGGCGGGCACAGCGAAGCCGCAACCGGAGTTGACGCCGTCACAGGTTTCGGACGCACCCGGATAGACATATGGGGACAAGTCGTCGCAGTCATCACCGATGCCGGACGGCGAAAACGGACACGTCTTCGGCGCGCCGACGACAACCATGGTCGCGCTGCAGTGCCCATCGCCATCGTAGTCACAACCCTCGTCGACGTGGCCGTCGCAGGTGTTATCGAGGTCGTCGCAGGTCTCGACCAAAGCCGGAACGTAGTTGCTCGGGTCGTCGACGTAGGTGCCGTTGCCGGCACAGATGAGGCGGTTGCCCCGGCACTCACCGAGCCGGTCCTCGGCGGCGGCGGGCTTTGCGTCAGGCTCCTCGTCAACGAGCCCGTCACAGTCGTTGTCGAGCCCATCACAAAGCTCGGCCGAAGGCCCGACCTCGCCGAGGCACGGCCCCCACTTGCCGTTGCTGCCACATGCCTGCTCGCCCTGCCGACAGGTGCCCGTCGTCTCGCCACAGGCCTGCGTCGCGGCCGGCGTGCACGGGCAGCCGTCGTCGACCTCGCCGTTGCAGTTGTTGTCGCGGCCATCGCCGCAGGTCTCGGGAGCGGGCCCGACCTCGCCTACGCAGTCGGACCAAACGCCATCGACGCAGCTCTGCATGCCGGCGCTGCACGCGCCGACGTTGGTGCCGCCCGGCACGGCCGTGCCGCATGGGCGCGGCAAGTCGCGCGGCGTGCAACAATCCTCGTCGATGACCCCGTCGCCATCGTCATCGCGACCGTTGCAGCCGTCCTTGATCGCGGTAGCCGCGGTGTCGGTGGGGTTCGTCTCGGTCGGATCGAGGATCTGGCCGACGCCGCGGTCCTTGCAGCCCGACGGACCAACCAGCGCGAGTAGCGCGACCAAGAGCCATGCCGTCGCGCGTGGATATCTAGGCATTGTGTCCTCCTCGTCCTGTCATCGGGGTCGCTCTGTCGTCTCTGCCGAGGGGTCGCTGCCCCCCACGCCACCCTCAACCCTGTGATGATAGCGCAAGGCGAGGCGGTTCTCGACCCCAAGCGCGTGACCAGGATGGCTTGCGGTCAAAGGCGACCCGTGCATGTCGCGCGTGGCGGCGGCGTGCGAAAAAATTCGTGTCGCAAGCTGCGACATGACCGAGACGCGGTAGCGCTTGCCGACCCGAGAGGCGCTAGGGCGCGCCTGGCACGAGCCTTGCCAAAGCATGCGCCCAAAGAACCGCGCCTACGGGCCGCCGCCCCAAGAACGGGCGACCGCCGCGCCGCGCATCTACCGAGGAGAGCTTGATCATGCGTCAGACAAGACTTCTGTTCCTAGGCCTACTACCCGTCTTCGGCCTCCTTTCCTGCGGCGACGACACACCGACGCCCATCGATGAGAGCGGCACGGCGACCGACGAAATCGTCGGCGGCGCTACCTTTCGCGGTCTGCCGGCCGTGGGCGCCCTCACGTACGGCGGCCAGTTCTACTGCACCGGCACGCTCATCGGGCCGCGCCAGGTCGTCACCGCGGCCCACTGCGTGCACAGCTTCTCACCGGTCTCCCGCCTGCACTTCGTCATCGGGACCGAGGTCACGAGGCCCGAGGCCGTGCTCGATGTCGTGGCCACTGCGGCTCATCCTGGCTATCGCCCGGACCGCCTGGCCGACGACATCGGCCTCGTGACCCTCGCCGACGACGCGCCGGTCGCCCCCATGCCCGTGCTCGCCCGCCTAGCGCCCTCGCTCGTCGGCACACCCCTGCTGTTCGTCGGCTACGGCGTCAACGACGGGCTGTCGCACACCGGCGCCGGCACCAAGCGCGCCACCTGGATCAAAGTCACGAAGCTCGACCCCCGCACGTTCGCCTATAGTGATCCGGTGCGCAACACCTGCAACGGCGACTCAGGCGGCCCCGCCTTTGCACGCCAGGCCGACGGCAGCTACGCGCTCGCCGGCATCACTTCGTACGGCGACACGACCTGCACCGTGTACGGCGTCGACACACGCACCGACGCGTATCTCGACTTCCTGCACCTCTTGCCACCGCCCTCAGAGCTCGACGGCTGAGCGACCTAGCGCGCCGCGCCGCCCGGCGTGAACATCAACGCCAACCGGTAGGCCATCACGCGCTGCTCGTCAGCGCTCGAGCGCCAGGCGCAGATCGGCAATGATATCGGCCGGCGCCTCGAGCCCTACGCTCAGTCGAATGCCGCCCGGGTCGAGACCGGCGGCCACTTGAGCCGCGGGCGGGATGGCGGCGTGGGTCATCGAGGCCGGGTGCTCGATGAGCGTGCGCACCTGCCCGAGAGAGACGGCGAGGGTCACAGCGAGCGCGTTGTCGGCTAGGTGATCCATGACGCGCCGTCCCTCTTCTTGGGCTTCTTCTGGGCTGCCGCGCAGCACGAAATAGATGAGAATGCCCGGGGCAAACTCGCCCTCGGCGTCGAGCATCTGGCGCCGCGCCAGGGCGTGCTGCGGATGGCTCGGCAGGCCTGGGTAGCTCACGCGCGCCACGCTCGGCTCGGACTCGAGAAAGCGTGCCACGGCGTAGGCGGTCTCGATCTGGCGGCGCGAGCGCAGGGCGAGGGTCGGCAGGCCGTAGACCAAGGCCGGCCAGGCCGAGCGCGGCGAGAGCGGCGCTCCGAAGTCTTTGCGAAAGAGGAGCAGATCGGGCTCGAGGAGCTGCGGTCCGACGACCACGCCGCCCATATCGGTGCCAAAGCCGCCGATGTTCTTGGTGAGCGAGTGGGCCACGAGGTCGGCGCCGAGCCCGAGCGGCCGCTGGCAGTACGGCGTCGCGAAGGTGTTGTCGACGACCATGAAGATCTTGCGCTTGCTGCCGCGCGTGGCGTTGACGCGATCGATGACCTCACGCATCGCCGCGATGTCGACGAGCTCGAGCGTCGGATTGGCGGGCGTCTCGAAGTAAACGACCATCACGTCGAGGCCGAGCGCCTGCTCGAGCACCGCGGGATCACGCAAATCCACGAGGTCCACCTTGATGCCGAAGCGTGGCAGCCAGTTTGCAAGCAGGGAGTAGGTGCAGCCGTACAACGTGCGATGCGCGACCACGCGATCGCCGCTCTTGGCAAGCACGCCGAACGCCGCCGCGATGGCGGCCATGCCCGTGGCGAAACACACCGCGCACTCGCCGTCTTCGGCGACCGCCAGGTTGTCTTCGAGCATGCCACGCGTCGGCTCGTCGAGCCGGTCGTAGATATAGATGGGGGCGCGTTTGTGGCGGTTGAACTCCGGATTCGCGAAATCGAGGAATCCCTCCGCGCCGCGCGCCGCGCTCTCGAGCCGATACGCCGCCGAGGCGCTGATGGGCGGCACGATGTGGTTCGAGTAGTCCCAATGCGGAGAGTGGAACTCGCCGTGGATGAGCCGCGTCTCTTTTTCGTACTTTCCGTCGCTGGGCTTTGCCATGACTGAGTCCTCGCACACTGGGCGCGGTCGCGTCTACTCGCTCGCCTTGACGCACGGGAGCGCGGCTTGCACCCTCGCGACGCTTTCGCTATGAGCCCGCCGGTCAAAGCTATGGAGGCCATCCCCAAGTGAGCCGCAGATGCGTCTGACAGTCCGCCACGCCGCGGAGCTACTCCGAACACCGGAAAAGCAGATCTACCGCTGGATCGACGAGGGCGAGCTGCCCTGCTACTGGGTGAACGAGCAGGCCCGCTTCAACCGCACCGAGCTGCTCGAGTGGGCGACCGCGCGCCGACTCCCCATCTCGACCAACCTGTTTTGCGACCCTGAAGAAGGGGACCGCGCGCTCCCGGGCCTGCGCGCCGCGCTCGAAGCGGGCGGCGTGCACTACCACGTGGCCGGCACGGACCGCGAGTCGGTGCTGCGCGCCATGATCCAGGCGATGCACCTGCCCGACGAGGTGGATCGCGAGACGCTCATCGCCGTGCTGCTGGCGCGCGAGAGCGCAGGCTCGACCGCGGTCGGTGACGGCATCGCCATCCCCCACGTTCGTCAGCCCATCGCCGTGCACGGCGGCGCGGCCGCTATCGCCCTGTGCTTTCTCGAACAACCGGTCGACTTCGGCGCGGCTGACGGTCGGCCGGTACACACGCTCTTTACCATGGTCACCCCGACCATCCACGTCCACTTACAGCTCCTCGCCAAGCTGGCCCTAGCGCTGCACGACCCCGAGCTCATCGCGGCCATCACCCGACGAGCCCCCGCGAGTGAGATCCTCCTACACGTGAGCCGCGCCGAAGCCGCCGTGCCCTCACCGACGCCCGCGTTGCCATGACCTTGCTCGTCGTCGCCATGGCGCTGCTGCTCGGCAGCGCCGTCTTGGCCCTTGCCGCCTACAATCGACCGCGCGTATGCATGGCCATCGGTACCGGCGGTACAGTCGCGGCCGCGGCCACCGGGCTATGGCCAGCGTGGCAGGCCTTGTGCGGCGATCAGCTCGCTGACGTGGCCCTGCCCTGGCGCGTACCGGGCGGCAGCCTGGTGCTCGGCCTCGATGCCCTCTCGGCCTACTTCCTCGTGCCCCTACTCGTGCTCTCGGCGCTCGCCGCCCTCTATGGCCGCTCGTACATGCTCGCGTACGCCCAACGCAAATGGCTCGGCCCGCCCGCCTTCGCGTTCAACATGCTCGTGCTGTCCATGATGCTCGTCGTCTTGGCACGCGGGGCCGTGCTCCTGCTCGTCGCTTGGGAGGCGATGACGCTCGCCTCCTACCTGCTCGTCGTCTTCGAGCACGAAGAACCGACGGTGCGGCGCGCGGGCTTGGTCTATCTCGTCGCGGCGCACGTGGGCGTCGCCTGCCTCATCGGCCTGTTCTTGCTGCTCGATGCGCACGCGGGCGGCCTCGACTTCGCGGCGTTTGCCACCATGCCGGCCGCGAGCGCGGGCCAGGCGGCGCTTGTCTTCGGCCTCGCGCTCATAGGCTTTGGCGTCAAGGCCGGGTTCGTGCCGCTGCACGTCTGGCTACCCGAAGCCCATGCTGCCGCACCGTCGCACGTCTCGGCCCTGATGTCCGGCGTGCTCATCAAGCTCGGCCTCTACGGCCTCTTGCGGGTCTTCACCTTCTTGTCGCCGGCCGTCTATTGGGGACCGCTGCTCATCACGCTCGGCATGCTCGGGGCGCTTTGTGGCATCGTGCTCGGGCTGTACCAGCGCGACATGAAGCGCGTGCTCGCCTACTCGAGTGTCGAGAACGTCGGCATCATCACCATCGGCCTCGGCGTCGCCTATTGGGCCGCCGGCCGCAACCTCCCTGGCGTCGCGGCGCTCGCCGCTTGTGGCGCCTTGCTGCACGTCTGGAATCACACCCTGATGAAGGGCCTGATGTTCCTCTCGGCCGGCAGCATCGTGCACAGCTGCAGCACCCGCGACATCGAGCATACGGGCGGCCTGTTGCGCCGCATGCCGAGCACGGGGTCGGCCATGCTCATCGGCGCGGTGGCCATCGCCGGACTGCCGCCGCTCAACGGCTTCGTAAGCGAATGGCTCATCTACCTCGGGCTCATCGGCGGCGGCCTGCAACGCGGTCACGCGGCGGGCAGCGTGGCGCTGCTCTCGGTCGGCCTCTTCGCGCTCGCGGGCGGCCTCGCGTCACTCTGTTTCGTCCGCCTCGCCGGCGTCGTGCTGCTCGGCGAACCCCGTAGTGACGCCGCCCGCCACGCGCACGAGTCGCCGGCCTCGCTGACGAGCCCGCTGTGGGTGCTCGCCCTCGGCTGCCTCGCCATCGCGCTGTTTCCCGACGCCTTGGTCCTGCTGCAAGGCGGCGTCATCTTGCACGTCTTCGGCGCGCCCGTCGCTGCCGAGCTCGGGCAGGTCGGCGCGTCGTTGTCGATGCTCGGTCGAATCAACGCGCTGCTCGTCGCGCTTCTAGCGGCCTTCGGCGCCTTGCTGGCGCTCGTGACGCGGCCGAGCCGACAACAGCCGAGCGTCGATACCTGGGGCTGCGGCTACGCTGCGCCCACGGCCAAGATGCAGTACACCGGCCGCTCGTTCTCCGAATTCTTCAGCGAGCGCTTGCTGCCACGGTTCTTGCGCGCCCGAATCTCGCCGCAGGCACGCCTGACCACCTTCCCGAGCAGCGGCGCGTTCGAATCGCAGTGCGTCGACCCGCTGACCCGTAACGTCTACGAACCGTTCTTCGCCGTTTGGGCCGACCGCTTCTCACGCTTGCGCTTCTTGCAGCAGGGCGTCTTGCAGGTCTACCTGCTCTATATCCTGTTCGTAGTCGTCGTCGGGCTCGGCTGGGTCACGTGGCTCGCCTGGATGCGCGGATGAGCGAGACGCTGCTCTTGGCCGCAGTGGCGCTCGCCGCCACGAGCGGCGTGCCGGGCCTGTTCCTGCGCCGCACCGCCAAGGCCGGCGAATGGCTCGCGGCGCTGTTCATGCTCGGCGGCGCCGCGCTCGGCTGTGCGGCCGCAATCACGGCCCTTACGACCGACTCGCCCGGAATAACCTACGCCTGGCATGTACCGGGCGGCGAGTTCGCCCTGCGCGTCGACGCCCTCTCGGCCATGTTCATCCTCCAGATCTTCGTGCTCGCGCTGCTCGGCTCGATCTATGGCCTCGGCTATTGGCGACAGGCCGAGCATCCGAGCAACGGCCGCAAACTGCGGCTGTTCTACGGCCTGCTCACCGGCGCTATGGCGCTGCTCGTTTCGGCGAGTAACACCATGCTCTTCATCGCCGCCTGGGAGGTCATGACGCTCACGGCGTTCTTGACGCTGACGACCGAGGACGAGCGGGCGAGCGTGCGCGAGGTCGGCTACGTCTACATCGTCTCGACGCGCCTCGGCACACTGTGCCTCTTCGCCCTGTTCGCGCTGCTCTTTACGACGAGCGGTGGCTTCGCATTCGCGGCGCCCGCGCTTGGCACGAGCCCGACGCTCTCGACAGCCATCTTCCTGCTCGGCGTCGCCGGCTTTGGCTTAAAGGCGGGCGTGATGCCCATGCACGTCTGGCTGCCCGGAGCGCACGCCAACGCCCCGAGCCACGTCTCGGCGCTCATGTCGGGCGTCCTCATCAAGACCGGCATCTACGGCCTCGTACGCCTGTGCTCGCTCTTTGCGAACCCGCCCGTCTGGTGGGGTAGCCTCATCCTCGGACTCGGTATCGTCTCCGGGGTCTTCGGCGTCGCGTTCGCCATCGGCCAACACGACTTGAAGCGCCTGCTCGCCTACCACAGCGTCGAGAACATCGGCATCATCTGCATCGGCCTCGGCGTAGCCCTGCTCGGCCGCTCGCTCGGTCGCGGCGAGCTCGTGGTGCTCGGCCTCGGCGGCGCGCTCTTGCACGTCTGGAACCACGGCCTCTTCAAGGGGCTGCTCTTTTTGGCCGCAGGCTCGGTGCTCCACGCCACGGGCACGCGCGAGCTCGACCAGCTCGGTGGCATCGCCAAGCGCATGCCCTGGACCACCCTCGCCTTTCTCACCGGCGCGGTCGCCATCTGCGGCCTGCCACCGCTCAACGGCTTTGTCAGTGAGCTCTTGGTCTACCTCGGCCTGTTTCGCGCCGCCGGCTCACAGGCGCGCGAGCTGTGGCTTGCGGGCGCCCTCGCCGCCCCGGCGCTCGCCCTCATCGGCGCGCTCGCCGGCGCCTGCTTCGCCAAGGCCTTTGGCACGGTGTTTCTCGGCGAAGGCCGCAGCGCACACGCCGCGCGCGCCCACGAGGCGAGCGTGCTGATGCTCGCGCCCATGGCCGTACTCGCCGGCGCGTGCGTCGTCATTGGCCTCGCGCCCCCCCTCGTGGCGCCCATCCTACAAGCCGCCGTCGATGCCTGGGCGCCGGAGGCGGGCTTGGCGCAACCAGCGCTGCACACGCTTGCGCCTTTCGGCTACGTGTCGCTCGCCGGCCTCGCGCTGCTCGGTGCGCTCGGTACGGTGGCCTTGTGGCAATGGGTCAAGACGCGAGGCGCGGCGGGCGGCCGACAGAGCATGGTCGGCACGTGGGACTGCGGTTACGCCGCACCGTCGGCGCGCATGCAGTACACGGCCTCGTCTTTTGCGCAGGCGCTCATCGGCCTGTTCGCTTGGGGCCTCCGTCCGCGAATCCATGCCCCAAAGCTGAGCTCCCTGTTCCCGAAGCCCGCGACCTTCGAGAGCCACGTGCCGGACCTCATCCTCGATCGCCTGCTCGTACCTAGCGTACGCTTCGCCACGCGCGCCACGCACGCCGTGCGCTTCATGCAAGGCGGCAACCTCCACGCCTACGTGCTCTATGTTCTTCTCACCGTCCTCGTTCTTCTCTGGTGGCGCTAACCGATGACCCTGACCTCTGCCCATCTCGCGATTCACGTGTTTGCCGTGCTCACGATGCCGCTCCTGCTCGTCGGCGTCATCACCAAGACCAAGGCCGCCTTCGCCGGGCGCGTCGGGCCCCCGGTGTGGCAGCCGTACTACGACGTCACCAAGCTGATGCGCAAAGGCTCCGTCTTCAGCAAGACCACGACCTGGGTGTTTCGCGCCGGGCCCGTCGTCGGGCTCGTCACCGCCCTAGCTGCCGCCGCGCTCTTGCCGCTCGGCGGCCACGCCGCACCGCTCTCGTTCGAGGGCGATCTCATCCTGTTCGCCTACCTCTTCGGCCTTGGGCGCTTCTTCACCATGGCCGCGGCGCTCGACACGGGCTCCGCGTTCGAAGGCATGGGCGCGGCGCGCGAAGCGACCTTCGCGTGTCTCGCCGAGCCAGCGTTGTTCTTCGGACTCATTGTCTTGGCGCGCTTCTCGGGCTCGTTGTCCCTCACCGCGATGATGGGCAGCACTCTCGCCGACGAATGGCACAGGGGCGGCGCCTCGCTCGTGCTCGTCATCGTGAGCCTGTTTATCGTGCTGCTCGCCGAGAACAGCCGCATCCCGGTCGACGATCCGACGACGCACCTCGAGCTGACGATGATCCACGAGGTCATGGTGCTCGATCACGGCGGGCCGGCCCTCGGCCTCATCGAGTACGGTGCTGCTGTCAAGCTCTTCGTCTTCGGCGCGCTCGTCGTACGCATCGCCGTGCCCTACAGCGCCGACCCCTGGCTCGCCTGGGGCGTCTTCGCTGCATGCATGCTGGCGCTCGCCGTGACGATCGGGGTCGTCGAGTCGATCATGGCGCGCTTGCGCCTCGTGCAAGTCCCGGTCTTGCTCGTGGCCGCGTGTCTATTGTCCGCCTTCGGTATCGTCCTGGTTGCGAGGTAGCCTAAAATGCACGCCATCATCGATCCCTTGCTCGTTGTCGTCTTGCTGCTCAACTTCTTTCTGCTCGGCACGAGCCGCCTGCAGGCGGTCATCAACAGCTCGGCCGCGCAAGGCGTGCTCCTAGGCCTGCTGACGATCTTCGTGCACGAGGGCATTACGCTGCGCGCTGCGCTCGTCGCCGCTTTAGCCATCGTCGTCAAGGGACTCATCATTCCCGGCATGTTGCTGCGCGCCATGCGCGACGCCGCCATCCGCCGCGAGATCGAGCCCATCATCGGCTTCTTGCCCTCGCTGTTGCTCGGTGCGCTCGGCACCGGCGCCTCGCTCATCTTCGCGCGCACGCTGCCGCTCGCCGCCGAGCACGTGGGCTCCCTGCTCGTTCCCGCCTCACTCGCCACGGTACTTACAGGCTTCATCGTCCTGACGACCCGCCGCAAGGCCATCACGCAGGTGGTCGGCTATCTCGTGCTCGAGAACGGCATCTTCATCATGGGACTCATCCTGCTCGAGGCGATGCCTTTTACGGTCGAGATGGGCGTCCTGCTCGACCTCGTGGTCGGCATCTTCGTCATGGGCATCATCATCAACCACATCAGTCGCGAGTTCTCCTCGCTCGACACGGCGCGTTTGAGCGCGCTCAAGGAGTGAGTGATGATCCTCGCGCTCGTCCTCACCCCTTTGGCGTTCGCGGCGCTCGCCTTCGTCGTGCCGTCGGCGCGTTGGCGACCGTGGCTCTTGCCCCTCGGGGGCGGAACACACGCGGCCCTCGCCTTCTCTTGCCTACGGCAGCCGCAGGCGGTGCCCGACGGCGCGTGGCTCGCCATCGACCCGATCGGGCGCGTCGTGCTCGGCTTCGTCACCCTGCTCTACCTCGTCTGCACGCTCTACGCCCCGGGGTACCTGGCGCTGCGTGCCACGCGCTCGAATCGCGTCTTCGTCACGAGCCTTCTCGGCTTTCTCGCCATGATGACCCTCGGCATCATCGCGCAGCACGTCGGCCTCATGTGGGTCGCGATCGAGGCGTGCACGCTGTGCGCGGCGCCGCTCTTGTACTTCAACAAGAACCCGCGCTCGATCGAAGCGACGTGGAAGTACCTGCTCATCGGCTCGGTCGGCATCGCGCTCGCGCTGCTCGGCTCGTTCTTCCTCGCGTACGCGGCCTTGCACGGCGGACTGTCGAGCTCGCTGTACTTCGCTGACCTCGTGCGCGAAGCGCCACAGCTCTCGCGCCCGTGGCTGCACGCGGCCTTCGTGCTGCTCTTCGTCGGCTACGGCACCAAGATGGGCCTCGCGCCCATGCACTCGTGGAAGCCCGACGCCTACGGCGAAGCGCCCGGCCTCGTCGGCGTGCTGCTCGCCGGGGGTCTGACGAGCTGTGCCTTCTTGGCCGTCTTGCGCTTCTTCCAGATCTGCTCCGCGGCGGGTGAGGCCGACTTCGCGCGCAAGATGCTCATCGCCCTCGGCCTCGCGTCGATGGCGGTGGCCGGGGTGTTCATGGTGCGCCAGCGCGACTACAAGCGCATGCTCGCCTACTCGAGCGTCGAGCACATGGGCATCCTCGTGCTCGGCATCGGCATCGGCGGGCTCGGCGTCTTCGGCTCACTGTTGCACCTCGTCAACAACGGCTTCACCAAAGGCGTGCTCTTTCTGTCGGCGGCCAACATCCACCGCGCCTACGGCAGCAAGCTCGTGGCCGACGTCTCCGGCGTCATCCGCCGCCTCCCCATCACGGGCGCCCTGTTCCTCGCCGGCTTCTTCGCCATCACGGGCTCGCCGCCGTTTGGCCCCTTCTTCAGCGAGTTCACCATCTTGCGCGCCGCGATAGCGAGCGGACAGTTCGGCGTCGCGGCGCTGTTCTTGCTCCTGCTCGTCGTCGTCTTCATGGGCATGGGCGCCACCGTCCTCGCCGTGGTCCAAGGCGAGCCCAAGCCCGGGCCCAACGCGACTGCGTTCCAAGACAGCTTCTTCACCGTGATGCCGATCATGGCATTCTTGGGGCTCGTGCTCGTGCTCGGCATCTATCTGCCACCCGAGGTCGACGGCGCTCTGCGCTCGGCCGCGGCTTTTCTCGAGAACCGCCCATGACCGACATCTCGCTCGCACGCCTGCACAACGGCGTGGCCGTGCCCCTCGGCAAGGTCCCGACGCATCCCTTGGCCGATCTGCAAGCGGCCCTCATCGCCGCGCCGACGCAGCATCGGCGCGTCGCGGCGTACTTCGGCCGACCGCTCGGCGACGCCATCGAGCTCGTGGCCGTCATCGCCGCGGACCAAGAAGGATGGCTCGAGGTCGGGCGCGCCATCGTGCACGGCGACGCCTTTGCGTCGATCACAACCGCCTGTCCACAAGTCCACCTCTTCGAGCGCGAGATCGCCGAGACCTGGGGCCTCGCGCCGGTCGGGCACCCGTGGAGCAAGCCGGTGCGCTTCGTGCGCTCTCGGCGCGCCGGGCACGGCGCCTTCGGACAGCCAACGGAGGCCCCGCTGACGGTCGGCGTCACCGACTTCTACCGCGTCGAAGGCGAGGAAGTGCACGAAGTCGCTGTCGGCCCCGTGCATGCGGGCGTCATCGAACCGGGACACTTTCGCTTTCAGTGCTACGGCGAACAGGTCTTGCACCTCGAGATTTCCCTCGGCTATCAGCACCGCGGCATCGAGCACGCCGTCATCGACGGTCCCAAGCAGCGCGTCATCCATCAGTTGGAGACGCTTGCCGGCGACACCACGATCGGCCACACGAGCGCATACTGTCAGGCAGTCGAGGGCCTAAGCGGCAGCCATGCCCCGGCACGTGCCCAGGCTCTTCGAGGCATCGCCCTCGAGCTCGAACGGCTCGCCAACCATACCGGCGACCTCGGCGCGCTCGCCGGGGACGTGGGCTTTCTACCCACGGCGGCCTACTGCGGCCGCCTGCGCGGCGACTTCCTCAATCTGACGGCGCAGCTCTGCGGCAGTCGCTTTGGCCGCGGGCTCGTGCGCCCGGGCGGCGTCGCCTTCGACGTCGACGCCGAGCGCATCCGCGACGTGCAGACGAAGCTCGATGCGGCCTTGCGCGACGTGAAGTCTGCCGTACGGCTCCTGTGGACCACGGCCTCGGTGCAGGCGCGCTTCGAAGACACCGGGCCCGTGAGCGCCAACATGGCGCGCGAGCTCGGTCTCGTTGGTCTCGCGGCGCGCGCCTCTGGATTGCGCCGCGACGTGCGCAAGAGTCACCCCTCGGGCATCTTTCAGTTCGTACACATCCCGCTGTCGACCTGGCACACGGGCGATGTGTTCGCCCGTGCCTACCTACGCTGGCTCGAGATCGAGCGCTCGGTCGCCTTCATCAAGAAGCAGCTTACCGAGCTGCCAAGCGGCACGACGCGCCGAGCCTGCAATCCACTGCGACCCGAGCAGCTGTGCGTCTCGCTCGTCGAGGGGTGGCGCGGCGAGATCTGCCACGTGGCGATGACCGACCCGTCGGGGGCGCTCGCGACCTACAAGGTCGTCGACCCTTCCTTCCACAACTGGACCGGGCTCGCCATGTCGCTGCGCAACCAGCAGATCTCCGACTTCCCGCTCTGCAACAAGAGCTTCAACCTCTCGTACTGCGGCCACGACCTGTAGGAGCTGCGATCATGTTCCGACCTCTCGCCACCCGCATCATGCAAGGCCACCGCACGTCGCGCTACCCGCGCGTCGCGCCCACCCTGCCCGATCGCTTTCGCGGCGCGCCGACCGTCGACGCGGCTAAGTGCACGCGCAGCTGCCAGGCCTGCGTGGCGGCGTGTCCGACCGGCGCCTTGTCGCTGAGCGAACGCGGCCCCGTCTTCGACCTCGGCCGCTGCTTGTTTTGCACCGACTGCATCGAGGCCTGCCCGCAGAAGGCGCTCGGCTTCAGTCGCGACCATCGCCTCTCGGCGCGCACGCACGCCGAGCTCGTCACGCACGGCGGCCCGCTCCCCGCGACGCGCGCCCTCGACAAGAAGATGAAGAAGCTCTTCGGCCGCTCACTCAAGCTGCGGCAGGTGAGCGCGGGCGGCTGCAACGCCTGCGAGGCCGACGTCAATGTGCTCTCGACCATCGTCTTCGACCTCGGCCGCTTCGGTATCCAGGTCGTCGCCTCGCCTCGCCACGCCGACGGCCTGCTCGTCACCGGGCCGGTGACCGAGAACATGAAGCGCGCGCTCGAGAAGACCTACGCCGCGGTGCCGAACCCGAAGATCGTCATCGCGACTGGCGCCTGCGCGATTTCGGGCGGCATCTACGCCGAGCGCCCCGAGACCCATAACGGCGCCGACAGCGTCGTGCCCGTGGACCTCTACATCGCCGGCTGCCCACCGCACCCGTTCACGATTCTCGACGGCCTCCTGCGCCTCACGGGGCGACTGGCCGGGTAGGTCGTCGCCCTCGTCGACGAGGCTCGCGAGGGCGGACATGCGCGGCCGGCGGGCAAGGGGCCTCGCGGAGCGCTAGGTCTTCGCTACGGCCGGCCCGAACCGTCAGGGCTCACAGCGCACGATGACGCGGTGGCTCTGCTGGCGATTCTCCTCGGTGTCGTTCTCGGCGAGGGGCGCGTTACCGCCGGCGCCGATGGTCTCGACGCGCGCGGGGTCAACGCCGTACGCTACGATCATCTCCTTGACGACCTCGGCGCGCTTGCGGCCGAGGGCGCGGCTGACGGTCTCGCCGCCCTCTTCGTCGCTGTAGCCGGTCACGACGAAGCGGCCCTTGCAGCGCTTGACCTCGCGGCCAAACGACTCGATCTCCTGCGGCCTGAAGTCATACGGGCGCAGGTACTCACGAATATAGCGGCCCGGATACGCGAGGTCGAACGCGGCAGACGCGGACTCACCCGTGCTAGCGCTGCGCGCGGACGTGGCTGCCCGCGGGAGCCTCACGGGCGCCGGCGGGCCCGCTGAGGCGGTGTCTGGCGCGGCCGCAGCTTCCTCTGGCTTGCCAGCGACTGGCGCAGCGACCGCGTCGCTTGCAGGGGGTGAAGGCTCGGTGCTCACTTGCGCCGGAGGGTCAGCAGGCGAGCGGCCGAAGAGCAGCCAACCGCCGCCCGCGAGCGCAGCTAGCACGCCGACGGCGACCGCCGCACAAAGGCCAAGTGGCACGCCGAGCGCTCGCATTCTGCTCACGGCGGTGGTGCGCACCCTTGCCGGCGGTGCGGCCGCGGCGCCCGTGGGGTCGAGGGCGTTGGCATCCATGGCTTCGATCGACCTCTGATCGACGAGGTGCGCATCCGCATTGCGCAGCTGCGCGATGGCGGCCGAGCTCATGATCGCGGTCACCGGCGAGGCATCGTCTGCGGCAAGCGAGCCGGTGGGCGGCGGCGGGCGCTCGAGCCCGAGCGACGACAGGTGCACGACCGCGGTAGGAGCGTCGACGGGCGGGCCACGCAGCTGCTCAGCCGTGGGCATAGGCACCTCGGCGGTGTCGTAGGGCAGCAACGGACTCACGGCCTCGACGAAGCTCGGCACGTGTATCTCGGTCGTCACGCCGCTGGCCGGTTCACGACGACGCGCGGCCGGTACGCTCGCACCGGGCGGGCTCGCCGCGTCATCTTGCCACGGCGTCTGCATGGCCGGGTCGTAGGGCGGTGGGGTGGCCGGCGCTCGTGCAGCCTGACGGAACAAGTCGGGTGGCAGCTGCATGATGGTCGTCGCGCCGTTGTCTTCCTGGGGCGACGGCGCAACGGCGGGTGACTCTGACTTCCTCGGACCGGCCACGACAAGCTCCTCGTCGGCCGACTCTACCGCGTTCGCGGACTCGGTGGCCAGCGCGCGACGGCACCGCCCTAGCGTCGTACGAGCTATCGCGAGCTCACCGCTAGCGCGGCACCGAGGGC